>Ga0233412_10000028_pt1 | contig 85494 bp, 92 predicted proteins | sample Na_anoxic_4_MG_FD_180667 | JGI IMG/M metagenome (GOLD analysis project Ga0233412, IMG submission 180667) | Seawater microbial communities from Saanich Inlet, British Columbia, Canada - Na_anoxic_4_MG | ecosystem: Environmental > Aquatic > Marine > Inlet | place: Canada: British Columbia... | reverse complement strand
GTAAACCAGTTGTTTCAGTATCAAATACTAAGAATCTCATTGTCTATTACTTATTATAAAAAAGATTTTTATAAATCAATTTTTACTCTATGATTTAATTATAATCACGACATATACCGAAAGTCTTGCGATGCCATTTAGTAATTCCATGTTGTTTAATCCCTTCTATATGTTGCGCGGTCCCGTAACCTTTGTTGCTAGCTAAACCATAGAATGTGTTTAAATTTTCGTGTTTATCGCACAATTCGCCTATATATTTGTCTCGTGATACTTTGGCTAAAATAGATGCTGCTGCTATTGAACTATAAGTATCATCTCCTTGTTCAATGCATACATGACTAACTGTCTCATTTTCAAAAGTATAAGGAGTAAAATAACTCCCATCAACCAATATCATTTCCGGTCTCACTTGTAAATTATCCAATGCTTTATGCATAGCACCAAAAGTTGCATTAAAGATATTTACTTCATCTATTTGAAGTTCATCAAAATAACCCACCGACCAATCAATTGCATTCTCCTTAATATAATCGAAAGCTTGTAATCTTTTTCTTTCAGATAATTTTTTACTATCTCTCATCAATGAATGATCAAAGTCTTTGGGAGGCAAAATAGCCGCACCAACATAAACTCTTCCAAATAAGGGACCTCTCCCTGCCTCATCAACACCAACTTCTAAACTATCTTCTGCATAAAAGCTTTTCAAAATTTTACGTGTGCTTCGAATGCCTTTTCTTACTTTAGATCTCATATTTTGATATAATTATAATTTTTACATTTATATCAATTTAATTAGCGACATTTGACATTGTGTCTTAACATATACACTCCACCTGCACATCCACGAGAGCGAGGTGCTTTGGAAACAAGTAAGTATTGAGGGTTGTTTACACAGTGCACGCATTGTTTCGCATCATAAACTTGAAGCTTCCCTGTTGGAATTAAAGTAACTGGATCGACACACCCAACCCTTGCGTTGCAATTTACTCGGTTTTTAATGTATCGCGATACCCATGATGGGCGACCTCCACCAGTAACGCATCCCGCCATTTTAAGACCGGGTTGGTTTCTGTTAACAGATCCTGTTCGTTGTCTAGCTCTTCCGTAATATTTTACCATTATATAATTGTAAAAGAAAAAAAAATTAAGAACAACATTTATTTTTATTACTATTTGGATTCTGACAAGTACCTAAACAAACATTTCTAGGATGGTTTTTAGTCATTGTTATTGTACAACAGGTACAATGATCACCCGTCTGTGTATTTTTACATATTGCATTAACGGTTGGCCATTCCGTTGCATTGCGCGGTCTAGTTGCTGAGGGCACATAGTTTTTTGGCATTTGATTTCTATTTTCAACTCTTCTGGTAATAGCTCGTTTAATAGTACTAGATCTTGAACCTACTCCTCCTAAAGCCAAAGCTCTTTTTCTTCCTCGATTTGGTGTAAAGGCGCATAATCCTCCACGTTTACATCCTCTCGGTCGCATATTTAAAGGTTGTATAGCAGGTCCGCAACAGTAAGCCTTTTCACAAGCGGCATTTGTATCACAGGGTGCTTGATTTAAATTTGTTAATCGTCCCCTACTATTAGCGAGGATATGAAAACCGTTTCTAGCTCTTCCATGTGTTTGTGCTGGCATATATGATATATGGAGAGATTTATTCTTAAATATTTCTTGATTTTTTCTAACTCATTATATATAATGAAATTCAACAAATCAACATTATTTTTTATCATATTAGCAGTTGCATTATTATCTACATTGGGTATGAATATTAAGGAAGGATATCAAACAAAAAAAGAAAAATCACGTGAAACAAAGCAAAGCTACAAAGACATCATGAATGCGCGCACTGGTACGAGAAACCGCGGGTCAAACACCATAAACTCCATTGACTCACGAGCTCCAACAAACGATGATGACAGTACATATGACAAATTTTGGTCAGAAAGACGGGGTGTTAGACGAGTAGATATCCAAAACGGTGATGAAGATCTATATGTTTTAAAATCTTCCATTGTACCTCCAGTATGTCCTAAATGTCCACAACGCTCAGCTTGTCCTAGACAAAAACCATGTCAACCTTGTCCACCTTGTTCAAGATGCCCAGAACCAGCTTTTACATGCAAAAAAGTACCAAACTATAATTCAATGAATAATCAATATTTACCCCTTCCTTGGTTATCTCAAGCCAGTGCTAGCAACAACAATTCTTGGTAGATATTTTTAGTTCCCCTATTTTATATAATTTCCATAATTCTTTAGCGTGTGCAGAATGCCAAGCAAAATGTTTGGTGGTATCTGTTCCTGCTTTAGATAAAATGGGGAATTTGCCGCCTGGATGACGATTAACGAATTTAGTAACATCATATACATTATTATTTGCAATAACCCAACAACTATCTTTTGTATTATGCTCACTTACTTCTTCAACTGTATAAAATGTCATTTATTATTTAAAAACATTTTATATTTAGACGGTTTATCTTTTTTTAAGACATTTTTTATCCATTTGGAAACTTTTGCCTCCTTTTGATTTAGGCACGATTTTAATAATGCATTTTGATTTCGCACCATATAACGGTTCAGTACAACCTTTTTCTTTCTTTTTTCTAGTCTTATTAACGGCCGCTTGTATTTTCCGCGTTGAAAATTTCTTATCTTCAGTACATCTTGATCTAAAATGTTCATATCTTTCTCGGACATCACAATATCGTAATCCGGATTTTTTCCCTAACATTGTATTTACCAGTTCATGTAACTTGAATACCCAACGCGAAAATGTTCTTCTATTTTTCATTACGGCATTCGTTAAAGGTAATGCTTTAAAGTTTTTGGTTAAATTATCCCTACAATGCCGACACGGTAAAACATAACGCATACTTAATATAAAATTTTTATAGTGTTTTTTATCTGCCGGAGTTGGTTTAATAGGATAATTAAAACTCATAGTATGGAGGTAATGCCACAAAGGAGGTCCCCATACAGATGTTACCATACCATCGCCGCTCTGATAATGTTTTTTTGTATATATCTTCCTTTTATGTTTCTTTCGTTTTCTGGTTTTAGCCATTATTATATTAAAGTCAGAAAAAAAAGATTTAAGAATTAATTATGGACATTAATTCGTGGTTAAAATTTATATCAGTGTCAATATTTACATTGAATTTAATCTTCCATAACGCAGCATATAGATCTTTTTCATTGTGATATTTAGTAATATTCAAAAATACTAATTTTCCTTGATAGTTTCGTATCCACATCTTATTTACACATATCATTACTACTTTATATTCGTTTGAACTAATCTTACAAGTTTCTCTATCTTTATATAAATGAGTGAAATGATGTCAAATGCCAAACATACTGTAATGCAAGCAGTAACAAATAAAAAATTTTTAATTATCCTATTCCTTTTGACCTTGTTTATTGCTTTGGCATTTTGGGTATATACAACTTATATAGCTCCTAAACTAAATCCTGAATATAAAGACAATAAAGAATTTATAGGAGATGGTGCCGATGAAGGTGCTGTGAAAAATGCGAATATTTACGCATTTTATACTGATTGGTGTCCTCATTGCAAAACAAATATTATAGCTGCAGATTCAGGTTGGAAAAAAACAATGGATAAATACAATGGACAACAAATTAATGGAGTTACTGTAACATTTGTAGAAGTAAATGGAGAGAAAGAAGAAGGTACTTTACAAAGTTTCGAATCAGATCATAGTGTAAATATCACTGGATTTCCAACTATTTACTTAGTTAAAGGAAACACTGTTATTGAATTCGATTCAGACATTACACAAGATAATTTAACTAATTTTTTAAATACAGCTCTTTAGATTTATAAGAAAGAAATAATTTTGCACATTCACGTCCTTTATTTATATATGACAATCGTAGATCTTTTTCGTTTATGATTTTCGCACCCATATCCATATTCATGGCATCACACGGTACTATAACTTCATTTTCTATTCTATTTGTAGGAGGTTTCCTCGCTACTCCGACTAATTTATCAAACATATAATAACTGTAATATAAGATATTGGTAGATTGGTCAATGGTTCTGGTTTTATTTTTATTTAAGTGAAATTGAATCCCTAAAATTTCATCTTCTTTAGCCCCATCTTCTATGCAATAATCCAATGGATAATTACATAAAACACCTCCATCAACCAAATATGTTTCATTTATAAATGTTGGTTGAAAAATAAAAGGTATGGAGCAAGTTATAAAAATAGCGTCAATTAATTTAAGATTTGGATGAGATTTATGTGATAATTTTACCACTTCAAATGTATTCACATCCACGGCAAAGAAAAACAAATGAATGTTAGAAAATTTATAAAATTCTGTTAAAGTGATATCAGACGATAAATTTTTCGCTTTTAATAATTTAGTAAAAAACAACTGTATATAAGAAGAATCCAGTATTCCTTTTTTCGGAATCATATTAAACATCATATCTGCTGAAAATACTATATCTCTATCCCAAGGACGTTCTATAACATATTCTAATATAGTACTCCAAGGTAATTTTAAACACAATAACACTCCAACAAAACCTCCTACGGATGTACCATAAATTGTTTTAATATCTTTAATATCGAAAAATTTTTGTTCGAATAAATAATCGAGTGCGCCCATTGTATATATACCGTTGTATCCACCACCACACATTACAATATGTTTGATTGTCATATTATAATGTGGTATCGTTTATTTTTTAATAGTTTTTTTCTCATATGATTCTAATGAACAGTGACGAACTTAGAGATAAAATAAATTTAGATGATCTTTACAACAGAACGCGCCAAACAAACGATTTACGTCTTCTTGTTTATAAAAAAATATTAAATCGAACACATCAAAAAATAAAATATGCGTCACGGCAAAAAAATACGGAACATTATTGTTTTTTTGTAGTTCCTGAATTTTTAGTAGGAACACCTCGTTATGATTCGGCGGCGTGTATTGCGTATATAATGGACAAATTGAATCAAAATGGATTTGTAATTAAATACACTCATCCCAATTTACTATTTATTTCATGGCAACATTATATACCAAAGTATCAAAGAACCGATTTTAAAAAGAAATATGGATATACCATTGATGGTTTTGGAAATTATGTGGAAGAAACGAAGAAACTTGAGAATAAAGTCACTGACCCCAAGGACATGAATAGTTTATTATTAAGAAAAACCAATGTTCCAGTTACAGTGAATAAGAAAGAAGACAAGAATTACACAAAAGTTTCTCAATATAAACCTACTGGAAATTTGATATATAATACCGCCTTGTTAAAGAAAATTGAGAATAACAAATAATAATAAATTTTTGAACTTAAAGAAATAAAAGTGCAAAAATTTATTTAAAAGTTTGTGGTTTGAATTGAAAATGGACATTTTTAAAATGTCCAAAACAGGTTTTCGCCAGAAAATTTGGGCGCTAAAAAAAACACAACTTAAATTTACCCTTGATTACTGTAGATACGAAATAGTGTAGTGCCTTTTTTTCGGTGCTAGATACAATTTGGGCGAAAACTATTTAGGCGCTTTTTATGTTATCCATATATATGATGAAAAAAGGTGGGAAAAAAAGTGGGCAAAAACATCACTGCAAAAAGTGTGACTATCGATGTAGGGACAATTATGATTGGAAAAGACATTTATCCACTACAAAACATAAAATGGATAACTTGGATAACGAGAGGATAACACAAAAAGCGGGTTACCATTGTATGGTCTGCGACAAGATTTATAAATATGCTTCTGGTCTCAGTAAACACAAGAAGAAATGCGTGCTTTCATCGGATGGAGGATCTTTGGAAAATGTTATAATTGAAGTTAACCCTACACCTGTAGAGAACGAACCGATCGATTTAGAAAAAGAGTTTTTGAAACAGGAAGTTGCGGAATTGAAAATTATGATGAAACAGATTTTAAATAATCAAGTAGAATCTACAACAAATTTGGAAACATTGAAGGAAGTTATTCCAAAAATGGGAAATACTTATAATAATAGGATGTCTATTAATATTTACCTCAATGAAAAATGCAAAGATGCAATGAATCTAACGGATTTTGTGGATAATGTAAAAGTATCCTTGGAAGATGTATTGTACACTAAAAACCATGGTTTTGTGAAAGGCATTAGTAATATATTTGTGAAACAATTGCAGGATATGGAACCAACACAAAGACCTATTCATTGTTCGGATAAAAAACGGTTACAATTTTATGTGAAGGATGCTGACAAATGGGAAAAAGATAACAGTCACGAAAAAATAGACAAAACAATTGATGAAATTACATATAAACAGATTAAACAGGTTAAACTTTGGGAAAAAACCCATCCCAATTATTTAGAAGACGACAAATTACTAATGGAATGGCAGACAATGATTCGAAATATGACAGGTGGAACGGATAATCACCATGGATTAGAAAAAGAAAAATCATCGATAAAACGTGAATTGGGAATGAGTGTTGAAGTTAAAAATGAGCTTGTAGATAAGAAAATCTAATACTTATATATATGACAAGAACACATAAAAAACATCATAAAAAATATCATAAAAAACATAAGAAAACAAGTAAAAAAAATAAAAGGAAATTGGTTGTTGGTATGATTTCTGTACCATTAACACCTGGTAAAAAGTATTACCAAGTATGCGGTGATTCATACATTGCTAGTTCTCATATTAAATGGTTAAAACGATTTGGTATTAAAATTTTACCTATTCCTTACACTACTAAGAATTTCAAAAAATATATGAGCAAAATCAATGGTTTATACTTTCCCAGTGGTGGTGCCTTTGCAGGAACACAAACGGAATATTATAAATGTTGTAAAAAATTTTTACAATTGGCAATGAAGGAAAATGATAAAGGAAATCATTTCCCAATTTGGGGAGGATGCATGGGTATGCAGCAATTAATGATTATTGCAGATGGACACGATGATTTAGAAAAGTTATTACAACGATTCGATTCATTTAATAATCTTCAATCTACCTTAGATTTTACTGAGGAAGGATTAAATAGTCGAATGATGAGACGAGCCACTAAAGCAGAAATAAAGAAATTGTCTACCAAAGATTGTACTTTAAACAATCATAAAATGGGTCTCTCTCCAATAAAATTCAAAAAACACAAGAATATTGATAAGTTTTACAAAATTGTATCAACAAGTAAAGATAGAAAGGGACGAGATTATGTGTCTACGATTGAAGGGCGATTTTATCCGTTTTATGGTGTACAATGGCATCCTGAGCGAAGTGCAGCAATGGATTATTTTGCCAAATTTTTTGTAAACGAATTAAAGAAAAATCATACGAAAAACAAGAAATCTACTCGGAAAATTTATACAAAGGAAATTGATTGTTTCAACTATAGTAATCGATTATATAAGCGATGTCGATTCTATTGGCACAAACGCACTTCTAAGCATAATAGGCGATTATGTAGTGCGGCGCAATTGCTAAAGAACGATGCGGAAAAAAATAAAGGTAAAAAATCTGGAAAGAAATTTACTGGTGGAGTATAATATTTTTAACAATGTTAAAAATATTTTAAATTAATTCGCTAAATTAACGGCGGCGTCTGCGAGTTCGGGTCTTACGTCGGCGACGTTTGGTGCGTCTTTTGACTGTCTTGCGTTTGCGTTTTCTAACTCTGCGTCTGCGAGTTCTGCGGCCTCCAGTTTGTTTACATCCACAACTATTGCATCCCATATTATACATAAGGGAGAGAAAATATTATCTCCTCTTTTTTTTACGAGAGCGTGTGCGATGTTTTTTTTTACGCGCACCTCCAGCAGCTGCTGCGGCTGGTTGAGGCATTTGTGCAACCAATGGTCTAGGTTCTAATGCTTTATTTACATTTTGTTGTACTATTTTTTCAAGCTCCGGGTCGTCTTGACCCACAACGACATTTTCAAGTTGTGCTTCTAAACTTTCCTTTTTCGCAATGCTATTTTTGAGCATTCTTTCTCCAACAATAGCTTCAAATAATTTCAATCCATCTTGATATTCTCTTTCACATTGTAAATAGATTTTGATAATCAATTCGCGAGTTTTTTCTACTAAAGATTGGAGGGATTTACTTGTAAGTTTAGGATTAATAGTGACCATTTTGCTTTCCAATGAAGAATCAGTTGATGCAAATTTAGAGGGTGTTTCTACCCAAACAAATAATTTATCTAGAATGGCTAATAATTGTTGTTGATTCGTTTTTGTATTTTTAAGCATGTTTTTAACATTATCGGCAAATTTTACAAATAATGGATTGCTACTGCTTCCTTCGTAAGATTGTTGCCATGCAGAATTTGAATCTTTACATTGTTCGGTATCATGATATGCAATAAGTGGAATATTGCTAAACTTTTTCTTGCCACTAGCATTCCAACTAGAGTAGTTCGATTTTCCGGTAAATGTTTTATAAAATATTTTCAAATCCTGATTGTAAGCAGCGCGGGATTTTTTAGACATAGCACTATATTTACCAGTACCAAAGTCATAAATATCATAGTATAATTTTTCCAATTCGGGTACACCAATCTCCTGTCCCAAGTTTTTGTCTTTGATCACTTCTTCACCATAATCGATGTCAAGATCATCAAGTATATTCTCGTGAAGCTGTTTTGTAGTAACTTTTCTATTTAAATGACAATTATTAACACGCACTTTAATTTTACCTTGTTCAGTGCTTTCTGCTTTTAGAGTTTTAATGCGTCTATTGCATAAGTTTACTTCGGCGAGCTGAACTTTTGTTCCTTTAGGAATTTTGGATTTATTCATAATACTCATTTCGTGCCCATCGTATTTATAAATGGGATTCACGGCTTTTAGAATAGCGGCGAATAAATGAGCAATTTTAATGTAAAACTTGGCGATACCTTTACACATGCTATCCTTTTCTCGGGGATTTTGGATATCTAATTCTGTTAATAATGTTTTTTCTTTTTTCCTAGGGTCTAATGGTGAATATACACCAGGTTGAACAACTTCTCTGTATGAGCCATCTTGATTATAGATTCGCCGTTTATACTCTTTTTTAGGCGAATTCTGTTGTGATTGTTGTTTAAGTTTATTAGTAGACAAATAAATAACGGAAGCTGATTTTTTCATATTAACTGGTACGCCATCGATGACCCGTTGTGCTATATATGTAATTTCTTTTTCTTTAAGAAATTTTTTGATGATATCAGCTGTAAGAATAACCAGTTTATTACAGTATTCTTTATCACCCAATTTTTTCATATCCTGGAAATTCTGGGTAAGAATGTATTTAGTTGCTAATATGTCTAAAATATTTACTGCTTTGAGTTCTTGTCCGCTATATGTGCTTTTAGATTGTGTGGCTCCCATATATGATAAATAAATATAATAAAAAATTGAATTAAAAGCAAAATTTAATTATGTAAATTAAGATAAATGCAAAGTAATTTTACTAAAAAGAAAAAGGGTAAATCATCTAAAAAAATCACTAAAAAATTATGGGATACCTTCAATTCAGAGGTAAAAGAGGATGATAAAAAATTAGAATGTGTATATTCTGAACAAGTATTGAAAACCCGAGAGAAATGTGATTTATGCAATAGCGCTGTAGCTTATGGTGAGGATCGATTCTTAACTTGTACTAATTTAAAATGCGGTATTATTTACAAAGATACTCTGGATGTGTCTGCTGAATGGCGATATTATGGTGCTGATGATAATCAAACATCCGATCCCACTCGTTGTGGAATGCCTATCAATCCATTACTAGAACAATCGTCTTATGGTTGCAAAGTAATATGCGGCAACAGATCCACATATGAGATGAGAAAAATCAGACGATATACGGAATGGCAATCAATGCCTTATAAAGAGAAATCTCAATATGACGAATTTCAAAGAATTAAGGCATTTTCATCAACTGCTGGTATTCCTAAAATGTTGGTTGACGACGCACTTCGATATCACAAGAAGATATCAGAAATGAAAACATTCCGAGGATGTAATAGGGATGGAGTTATTGCAGCATCGGTGTATATAGCTAGTCGAATAAGTAATTTCCCAAGAACAGCGAGGGAAATAGCAACAATCTTTCATTTGGATAATACGGCAGCAACGAAGGGGTGTAAAAACGCAATTCATTTGTTAAATAATATGGAAAAGGATATGGTAAACACCGATAAAACCTATTTCCATAATACTAAACCGATTGCGTTTATAGAGCGTTATTGTAGTAAGTTAAATATTAATAAGGAATTGACCAAGGTAAGTGAATTTGTAGCATTGCGTATAGAGAAGATGAATTTGATGCCTGAAAATACGCCACATTCAGTAGCAGCGGGTATAATTTATTTCATAACTCAAAGTTGTCACTTGAATATTAGTAAGCACGATGTTAATCTTATTAGTGAAATAAGTGAAGTTACGATTAATAAATGCTACAAGAAATTAGTGTTATTGCAGAAAACCAAATCAACATCATTGATCCCATCCGTAATTTTAAAAAAATACAAGGCGTAATTGCACAAAATTAATTATATATAAATATTTTAATGACCTCTGTAGATAACCCTCCTGAAAAAGTATTCATAGTACCTTATCGTGATAGAGAACCACATAAATTGGTTTTTACACGTGTAATGCCCTATATTTTAGGCGATTCAAACTATCGTATTCTATTTCTACATCAACAAGATAAACGACCGTTTAATAGAGGAGGTATGAAAAACATCGGTTTCCATTATGTAAAGAAAAAATGGCCTGAACATTGGAAAAATATAACATTGATTTTTCATGATATTGATTTTATGGCATATAAGATTGGTCAATTTAGTTTTGATACAAAACATGGTCAAGTGAATCATTTTTATGGTTATCGACATACATTAGGGGGTATTTTTGCGATTAAGGGAAGTGATTTTGAGAAAACAGCGGGTTTTCCTAATATATGGACATGGGGTCTTGAGGATAATGTATTACATGAACGGGTTCGAGCAAGTGGTATGAAAATTGTATATCCACAATTTGTACATGCACAAGCAGACACAAAGAACATCATAGGTTTATGGCATGGGTGGGATAGATTATTAAATCCGGATACTGGACTCCAAAAGCTGCACTATCACAGGGATAGTTTATGGACAATGCTAGATATGAAATGGAATGATGTAAAATTAGAAGATAAAATTTGGATGGTAAATGTTACTAGTTTTGATGTTCCTATAACTGATAAAAATTCTAGTGTTAAAAATGCACGGGTACAAAATTCAAGAATAAATAGAAAATTTAAAAGTTGGAGAGATATGCAGTCGGGACAGCAACAACAACGAAAAAAACAACAAGGAAAAGGAGGATTATTGATAAAATGGGGAAGAAAATAGTATAAAAATATATTTATTTATACTATTAAATGTATTTGAGTCGTTCTGGTAAAATACCAATAAAGAATAAACCTGACACAGATAAAATCTATTTAATTTATCAATTTTTCGTACACAAGGATAATAACAGAAATATTGAATTACGCAAATGTTTACGGTTTAATGTAGAAAATCCTCATATAGACAAAATTTATTTGTTGAATGAGAAAATATATAATAAAGAAGAATTAGGGGTAGAAAGTGATAAAATAGATCAAAGAAATATAGTTAATCGAATTAAATTTAAAGATGTATTTAAATTTGTAGAAAAAGAGCAGTTGAACGGTTATATAATAACTTGTAATGCAGATATATTTTTTGATAAAACGGTCAAAAATCTAAGAGTGAGTGAAATGTCCAAACAAAAGCAAATATTAACACAATTACGATTTGATTATACAAATAAACAATTAGGAAAATGTAAATTATTTGGACCTAGAGCAGATAGCCAAGATACGTGGATTTTTCATTCTAATTATAATCCATATAAAGATGCAAAAATATTTAATTTCATATTTGGCAAACCTGGATGCGATAATAAGTTGATATATTTATTTAATATATTAGGTTTCGAGGTATTTAATCAACCCTATTTTGTAAAAACATATCACATACAACAAGATGAACAAAGAGATTATGGAAATGATATGTTGCCAAAGCCGTATATGCTTGTATCTCCATTTATAACTAATCGTCCATTAACAAATACTAAGGTATGGGGTACTGTTGGTTGGAGATTAGAAAATAATCATAAAACATCAATAGAAGCAATGACTTTGAATTTTTCAAGATTTATGTTCAAAATTGACAATACAACACTTAGAAAATATTTAAAATCGAAAATTGCGAATGGTGATACATTTTTAATTCCGCAAACAGATAAAAATGGTATAATTTTAGTGAGCATTATTTTTATGCTTAATAATGCGACACAAGGGACTTTTTTTAAAACAGGACACCTATCATCTGAATATAAAAATGATATACAAGCCAAACATCTTTGGAATATCATGTTAAACTTGGTTCAAGGATTACCACAATTGGGATTACAGCATACAGGAGATCTAATTGCATTTTCAAATATGTACATGGATTCATTTAATAAATCTGATATTTGTATGGGATTTTCTACCTGGCATACAAAATTTAGAGAATTGATGAATGAAAATAAGAACGATTTTTATAAATATATTTTGGATATTTTAAAACAAAAACAATGGGTAAGTAGTGCTGTATTAAACATTTTTAATTATCTACATTTTGATCCTTGGATTGAGCAATTGAATAATCAGAAGTTGCTAATAATATCTCCACAGGCCGATAAAATAGAACAACAAATTAAGACAATTAAACTCCAAAAATTGTATGGATTTGATGTATTTGCTAATTGTGATTTTTGTTTTATCAAATTTAATACTTGGTGTACAGATATTCAAACACAGATTGTATCAAAATTAGGAGACTTTGATATTGCTTTATGTGGTTGTGGTGTATATGGAGCTATCGTTTCAAATTATGTTTATGATATAGGAAAATCGGCGATCGATATAGGAGACATATTACCATTATATTTTGGTTTATGGACTAATAGTGATATGAAATCCAATAAAGAGATTATTCAGTTGTATTTGAATTCAAATTGGAAAAAACTATAATTTAAATACATAATATATTATTAATTATAATGAATATTGATAATTTATTAGTACAGCTTGGTTTATTTTGGCAGTATCCGGTAATTACAGAAAAAACATTTTATGAGCAAAATAAAGGTGATCCTAACTATTTTCCTTTCCCTTGGGCCACTGTAATTGATAAGAAAGTAAATTTACAAAGATTATTAGAAATTTTAAAACAAATAATACCAATGAATAAGAACTATTATACTTGCTGTCAACATATATACTTTGAAAATTATTTTGTAAAAACAGATTTTTGGAAATCTTTGGGCATAACAAAGGTATATGTTCCTCATAAATGTATAGGGGGAGATAAGATAAGTGGGATTGAATTAATAGCGTGTCCTTTGTATGCAGTTAATATAGAAGATGATAAAAGAAATAAAGTGTTCAAACAATGTGATTTATTAAAAAGAAAGAGAAAATATTTTTACAGTTTTGCAGGTGGATATCAACCCGCTTGTTATTTAACCGATATTAGGTTACGAATATTTAATTTAAATAAGAAAAAACGCCAAGATTGTATGATAAGAAATACGGGTGAATGGCATTTTAATTGTGATGTTTATGGTGGTGGTCAGGATGTAACTGGTAAATTAAATGAAGATGAAAGACATCTAATTAAAACAAAGATTTATAATAATATTTTATTAGATTCTAGATATGCATTGGCTCCTAGTGGAAGTGGTCCAAATTCAATCCGATTTTGGGAGGCTCTAGGAGCAGGCGCAATTCCAGTATTATTGGCTGATACATTAGAACTGCCAGAGCATAAATTATGGAATAAAGCGATCGTTCGGGTAAAAGAAAGTGAATTAGATAAGTTGGATGATATTTTGGACAAGATTAGTGAAGAGGAAGAACAAATCCGGAGAGAAAATTGTATGAAATTATATAAGCATTTTCGAAATAATTATAGAAATGCTACAAAAACCGTGCCAGCAGAGATAAATGTGAAAGACAATTAACATCTAAAATTGCTCGCATATCAAAACATTTTATGCATTGTGGAGATAATAAAATATTATATAAGATAATTTCACGAGAAATATCTTCCTTGGAATTAGTTGAAATAGGTGGCGCACTATCGATATATTGATATAGTTGTTTAGTGTGATTATTAAAATTTCTGTACTGTGGCATCACATTTTTTAAAGGTAACATAAATAGTTTAACATTAATATTATAAATATTGCCAAAAATAAGTGGGTTTGGATATCTCCAACCTGGCGCACATAACTCATAATAATTGGAATTTTCATTCATAAATGCCATATGAGTATAGCCACTTCCACTAGGCATTAGGATATTATCATATGAATATGCTATTCTTATTTGTTCAATAAGAGGGAAATTTTCCATTACAATAATTCTATATGCATAACCTTTTTGTTCAAGTAATTTAAAAAGTGCAGGGGTATTAATCAATTTCCGGGGTGATTTTTTTCTATCTACTATTAATAGATCTTTGGAATTTTTTCTAATGACAGTTTTAATATCACAGTGTTTCCATATAATTTCTCGTAGTTCTTTGGCTCTTTTTCTATTTAAATCTGTAAGTTTTCGACCATTGGTCATAACATCAGTTGGAATATCAAGAGGTATTTCCGAACGATCAAGATAAATTTTATTTGTTTCAGTACCTCTTATACTACCTATAACAGTTCCCAAATTAATCATATTTTCTACTGGCCGATTTAGAATATTATCAAATAACATTTTATAAAATGGCAAAGCATACGAATATAGTTTGTCATGATTAGGTATATAAATACTTGTAATCTTTGTATTTTTAGTATTTTCTATCCAACATTTTATTTTATATAAAATAAATAAATGATCTAGATAAAAATGTCCAAATACATTGTAATAACTCTGAATGAATTGCGGTTTAATATCAATGGCTAGAGTTGTCATATTCATTTAATTTAATATAATTCTTTTGATTTATATTAAAATAAAGCGTTTACATTAAACTCTTTGGAGAACAGTTAATCCATTATTATTATTAAACCTTTCTTTGAGTAACCAATCATCATTATTTTCTAAGAATTCTGTGATTGCGGGCCATAGTCCTTTTGTTATTTCCTCTACAGGAATACCACTATCTAATGATTGTTGTTTTGCATCTTGATTCATACGAACAGTACCGCCGTGTATAGCATCAACAGTTGTATCATGCATAATTATATATTTTTTTGTTATTTTACTGAATTTGTCCAATTCTCGTTTTAATTGTCCGTATACATGCCAGGTGTCAATAAATGTTAAATCTACCTCTTCCTCTATATCTAAGTCTAGATTATTTATCCAGGCATATTTTACATCAATATCTAAATCATTTGTTAACTGCAATAACTCATCAATATTACACTTATTGATATCATTTAGTAGTATTTTTTTAACAGGTTTATTATTATTTAAGAGTCCTGATATTAATGCCCAACTAGAAACACATCCTCTTACCCCAGTTTCAAAGATTGACTCACAACCGGACGCATATTTAAATAATGTAGGTAAATGTTCATTAATATCACTACGAGTATGGCATAACTTATTATATTTACGTTCAATGTTTGATTGCATTTTATATTTAATTTAAATTAATCTTTAAATAAAAAAATAATTATTTGATTTCAATAAGTAGCTTATTTAGTTTATATATTTTATCATAATATTCGTTATAAATTTAAAGATTATTATGATAAAATATATAAATGAGTACAATTTTAATAATTCCCTATAGAGATCGAGAAGAGCATTTAGAATATTTTAAGAACAATGCTTTCCCTTTAATTAAAAAATATATTCCTGATATTAAAATTATAGTGGTAGAACAAACCACAGGAAAACTTTTTAATAAAGGAAAACTCTCTAATGCGGGTATTTTAGAATATATAGATTCAAATGTTTCGTATATTATAACACATGATATAGATGAGATACCCAATGAGTTAATGATTAAACAATACTATACCATTAAACCCAAAGAAATCCTTCGACTTTATAATCCTACTCATACTAAGTGTTTTGGAGGAATAATGAAATATAATAAAGATGTATTTATCAAAATGAATGGTTATCCCAATGATATTTGGGGTTGGGGAATCGAGGATCGAGCATTATTTTATCGTTCTAAGATTTGCAACTTTACTATATTAAATGAAGAAAATAGATTTAAAAACCAAATAAAAGTTTTGCCGCATAAAAATAATGCTCATCATTATACGGGAGATAAAAAAAAACAAAGTGATTTATGGAGACCATATATATTAAATTTACCAGAAGTAGAACAAACAAAATTTACAACTGGTAATGGTTTAGATGATATAGAGTATAAAGTAATTTCAAAAGAAGTATTGGATGGTTATGAAAAAATAGTTATTGATTTATAAATATAAAAGCGTTGTTATAACTTATTACAATGAAAATAAGTTATATAAATTTTTGGCCTCAAAGTTACGATATTGATTTTTGGCTTTCTAATTTTTGCAAACATATTTTTGAAGAAAATATAGAATTGGTACATTATTCGAAAAGTCCTGATATTTTATTCTGTTCTTGTTTTGGTCCAATGAGCAACATAAAAAAAACAAAAGCAAAAATTAAGGTTTTTTTTACTGGAGAAAATGTTGATCGCGATGTGTATAATGAATATTCTAACGAAAAGATTATGAAAGAAACTTTTAATTTGCGTTTAGCATTTCATTTTAATGATATTAAAAATAATAAATTAAGATTACCTTTATGGTTGACTTTTTATAATTTTTTCACAATGAATAAAAGTGATAATTTTCAAACCCATATAGTTATTCAAAGACATAAAAATATACAAAATAAGACATTTTTGGGGTCTTTAGTATGTCGTCATGATAGAGGAAGGCAAAGAATGAAAATCATGGATGAATTAATCAAGTATGGTCATGTAGCATCAGCTGGGAAATTTAATAATAATAGTGGGAGGATAATTGGTCCAACTTGGAATGATAAATTAAATTTTTTAAAACCGTCGATATTTAATATTTGTCCAGAAAATTCTTCCAGAAGAGGTTATTGTACAGAGAAATTATTCCATGCTTTTGAAGCAGGATGTATACCATTATATTGGGGAAATGATTTCCCTGAGAAAGATTTAATAGAAAAAGACAGTTATATTTTTGTTAATATGGAAAATGATGCAATACGAAAACAACAAATCGCAAATGCAGTTAAGCATCAAAAAGAAATAATACAAAAACCAATATTTACAAAACAAGCGCCGTATGTTTTAGATAGTTATTATAGTAATTTGAAATGGCAATTAAAAGATAAACTAGGATTGATTGAAAAACAGAAGATATATGGGATATCTTATGCTTCAAGGCAGTTTAATGCTAGAGAAAATATTATAAATAAACAAGGTATTAATAGTGGTTTATTTTATAGTTTTAAATGTTTCACAGAAAATGAAGTAGATAATGAATTTATTAAAAAAATGGGAGAAGTTTGGAAGATGTCGAAGAGAGGAGGAGGGTATTGGATATGGAAACCTTATATTATATATGAGAAATTGAAAAGAATAAGAGATAATGATATATTAGTATATATAGATGCTGGTTGCAGTTTGAATATTACTGAAAAATCTATAAAAAGATTTAATGAGTATATTGAAATGGTAAATAATCATTGGACAGGTTTTTTAAGATTTAGATTAGGAGAAAATTGCAAGGAAACATTATATAATAATAGGTATTTTTTGGATTTTTTTCAAAAAAGATATAATTGTAATATTAACGAATATATGAAGGATACTCAATTATTAAATGGGATATTGATAATGAGAAAAACAAAATTTGTAATGGATTTTTTTAAGGAGCATATGAGTATGCTATATGAGAATCCGAAGATACACACAGATATATATACATTATCTAATGAAAAACATAGACATGATCAATCTGTAATGAGTATATTATATAAACACATGAAAGGAAATTTAATATTAAATGATGAAACTTGGTTTAGTGGTGTAACAGGATATGGAGATTTTGGAAGCAACTTGTCAAGAAAGTATCCAATATGGGCAACAAGATATAGAAATTAATTACAGTTATTATTTATTTTTTAATATTTCGTAAATAAGACAGAATATAATACATTACATTTTTTCAAAATAATCAATAATATTATTACTATATTCAATGTTAAATGTAAATTTTTTATCTTTATTGTATTTAAATATTTGTGGATTATTATCCCATTTGGATATTTTTTCATTGGGTAAAATATCTAATCCTGTATATGGAAATGAAATTATTTTTTCAGCATCTGAAAAAAAAACACCCCAGAAACAAAATGTAGAATTTGATGTTACTATATAATTCGATTGTATAATATTTTTAATATCGTTATTAATGGAATTTTCAGTATAAATTGGTATTTTGTTTAATAATTTAATTTTATTAGTTAATTCAAACATATATTTTTTTTCCCAATTATGTCTTAATTTATCACAGATAATATATATTTTTTCATAATTATTAGCATATTTTCTTATACAATCAATATAATAATTTATACTTATTATTAAATGGCGTTTATTCGGATAAAAATAATCATCTAATCTAACATGTATAGTAAAACTATCATTTTTATCATATCTAAGATTTATATAACTTAATATTCTGTCTTTATTTTCATAGAATATATCTTCATTTTGAAAATGTCCATCAAAAATATATATACCTTCCCCATAATATGGCAATGATTTTCGTTTTCTATCATAATTACCATCATTTAAAATATATTTTTTTAGATTATTGTTTAAAGGTTTACCAAAATTTTTAGATTTTTTTATTTCAAAAAAAGTGTTATCTATACCATCAATTAGGTTTAAATTATGTTTTTCTGCATATAATCTAGCTATAAAATATATAAATAGTTTATTTCCATAGCGACCACGATATTTTATTTTAATATAACCATTACAAGTCATATAATAATTAAATCTAAATTAATTATTATTATCAAACGAATAATTTGCATTCGTTTGAAGGTTTAATATTTCGTAAATAATGTTATAGGATTTGTTTTGTCTATATTCAAGTCTTTATCCAATATTTTATAATTATATTTAATACATAAATTAGTAAAATTTTCTATACCAACCCAATACCAACGACCTTCACTTGGAATACCGTCTTTATCTGATAAACAACTATCTATAAGTTCTTCTTTTGTATTACAATTTTTACCTTTATTTGGTATATAGTACAATACATGATCTAAATGTTCAGGTTCATTAAATAAATATTTTTTAGGATCAGCATACATAATAAATAATTTACAGTTTATTTTACATTTTTCATAAAGATTTTCTAAATATTTTATTTGACCCGAACATGAAATATGACAAAATACATCATAAGAGAAAACATAATCTAAACAATCTAATGGAATACATTTTAAAGAAAAATCTTTTATATGAAAATATTCTATTTTATCTTTTTTATCATTACCTACATATTCCCAAAATTTATTATGTTCAGCAGATAAGACGTCTATACAATATATTTTGTCAAATACATTTAGATTATATATAAATTTACTCCACTGACCACCACCACAACCAATTTCTAAACAATATTTGCCAGTCATATTTTTTTGTAAATATTTTTCAATTCCTTTTTGATTTCGTTTAATTGAATAACCTGTTCTAAATCCACCTTTCCAAAGATTTTTAAAAGAATTAATTTCTTTAATAAGTTTTGAAGTTTCCATGTTATAAATATAAAATTATAATTTTTGAGATAAATAAACGAGATATTTGTTCCATTTAAACAGTTCAAGGAAAACAGAGTAATTAAACTACAAAAAGTATATCTCTATTATTTTAGAACTCGAAATATTTTCCTATTCAATATAGAATCGAAATATTTTTTTTTATACAAATATGAATAGTCTCTATTTTGTCTAGATTTTAAATAACATTCTTGAGTTTTGATTGGTAGATTGATGGCTAGACAAAAGAAACTACTATCTGTTAAAATAATTTTATTTGCATTTATAATAGTTGATATATAAAACGATAAAGGATGATTTAAAAATTCATTGGCTAACTCAAAAAATGGATCCACCTTATTATATATGTTATTATTTGGATTAATCACCAGTATTTCCTGCTTGTTGAATTTTAATTTATTCTCTATCTCAACTATAGAAAATGCATTTCCAGTGCTTGCAGAATTGTGTATAAAAATATAATTACTAACATCCTTTAATTTATTAAATAAGCTCTTTGATTCTGAAGAAATATTTACATGAAAATATTGCCAGAAATATTTTTCATTTATATTCATATCCCTATAAAAATTAAATGGTATATCTGTATAAGGATTTGGTTGTACATTTAAACAACAGCACCCAGCCAAGTATAAATCCATATTTTTTGTAATATTTTTAAATGTATTAATATCAAATCTGTGGTTAGGACTTATATTTATAGCATCTATAACAGGATAAAGTTCTATGGTTTTATCATCATTATAAAATAATTCCATATTTTTCTTATTTTTTTCTTTACATACAACAACAACTTTATCATAACATGTTGATAAATATCTTACAGCACCTATTGAAATAATATTATCACCAAGGCCAATATGGGTCAAGACGAATGCTGTTTTCGGCTTATAACCCTTTTGCTCTTTGAGATTTGAATTACTTAGATTATTAATTTTTTTTTTCACACGAAATCTATTATCATTTTCTTTTATAATTTTTATACAAAGCTTATTTTGTTCCTGTGGATTTTTTGAATCGCGAAATTGATCTTGCATATCCCATATACTTTCATTTATCGAAAGTAGAATATTATAGTAGAAAATATATTCTTCTTTATATTTTTCTAATTTTGAATTCAATATGTTAAATTCCTTTTCTACATCAGCTTTCCTACTATCTGTTATTTTTTTCATTTTTATAGTTAGAATTGTCAATTTATCAAGTGCTTCTCCAAAGGATACGGGTAGTTCAATTTTAGTATTCATTTATATTTTAAATAATAATTGTTATTTAAATATAATTTTTATATAAATTATAAATGAATACCAATATTAATTCATATGATGTTCTAGCATGTTATTATGATAAAATTTATAATTATCAGAAATCAAATAAATCTAATGATGAAATTAATAGTTTTATAAACGATTTATTAAGTAGAGTAAAAAAAAAGAATAATTTTTTAGATGTAGGGTGTGGTACAGGAATTTATACAAATTTAATTTACAAACATTTTAATAAATCTACGGGTATTGATCCATGTAAAAGTATGATTGAAAAATGTAAAAATGAAAAAGTTACCTTTAAATGTTCATTTTTAAATGAACTAAACCGAGATATATATAACTTTATCTCGTGTTTTTCACAAGTTGTTAATCATTTATCAAATATTAAATTATTAGAAGAATTTATCCAAGATGTATCAACACGTTTAGTCCCTGGTGGTATTTTTTATTTTGATATTTTTAATTATGATTTTTTTATTAAGAATGAACCAGTAAACGAGTCAAGACCTCTATTGGAAAATGTAAAATATATTATTTCTCCAGAAATACTATGTAAAACTGATAATTATATTAATATGGTTTTACACAATAAAATTATTAATAAAGATGAAACATATCCTTATACATTGTCAATGTATATATGGAAATTAAATATTATAGAAACTATTTGTAGTAAATATAATATTAAAATCGTAGAAAAATGTAAAATGTTTGATATATCAAATACAAATTTATTAGAATGTCCGAAAATAAGTATCATTTGTCAAAAAGTACACAATATACAATAATCAAAACAAACACTATATATGTTAGTCAAATAATATATATATATATATATGTATATTCATACATTTGGAGAAAGTCATTCTGTATATGGATGGTACAAATGCAATAAAGTTATAACACATAGTTTAGGACCTACTCTGGCTTATTCCTTTGGAAGAGACAAACTTGATAGATGTGATATTAAAAATTTTGGCATTAAAAATAATGACAGTGTTGTTTTTTGTTTTGGTGAAATTGATTGTCGATGTCATATTCATAAATATATAACACCTGATAATACATATGAAATGATAATTGATAATGTTATTAATAATTATATAGATGCTATCCAAATAAATATAGAGAATTGTAATATAAAATTAAAAAATATTGGTGTATATAATGTTGTACCTCCAGTAGAGAAAGATTTTGTACAAACATGGAAAGGAAAACAATTATTAGATGCTGTAAAAAAATGGCCTTTTCTAGGAACAGATGAAGAAAGAAAAAAATATGTTTATTATTTTAATAGTTGTTTGAAAAAAAGATGTTTACAAAATAATTAGATTTTCGTAGATATATATGAATACTATGCAGATGAAAATGGATTTTTAAATAAATCGCTTAGTGATGGACTTGTTCATATAGATAATCCAATATATTTACAAAAATTTATAAATGAACACTTTGAATAAAGTATTAATTTTTTAATTTCGCCCATAAAAAACCATTTCGTTCACCATTTTTAATAATAATTTCAAATTTATTATTATTTTCTATGTGCTCTACTATTATTTTATATTCTTCAATATTTATATCATCCAATAAAATATTTTTACATTTATCTTTTAATAATAGATAATCAAAATATGTAGTTTGTGTACCACCATCAAATAGTATCACATCCCATATATCAGGTAAATCATTTCTGTCTAGAAATACATTACATTTTTTAATATTAAATTTATCTGGAGAATTTTCCCATGTATAATGTCCGCCATCAAAAGAAGTCATTTTATTTTTATCATATACGTCTGAAAAAATTTCAGGTTCTTTATTCCAAATAACTTCATTTAAAATATGAATATTTTTATGAGATTTATACAGATTTTTTGCAAAATTAGATTTGTCTTTATTACATTCGAGGCTATAAAATACATATTTATCATTTCGCGTCGATAAAGAATCAATGAAGCATTTTGTCGAACCTAATCCATTCCATGTTCCAATTTCCAAAAATGTCTTATTAGTTTGATTTAAACATAACTCTTTTATTATATTTCCAAACAAAGCATTTGTATTTATTTGACCAATTCCACTTTTAGCATTCCGCATAAAACCCTTTTTATCATTATTGTTCCACATTATTATTACATTATTCGTTGTTATCTAAATACTTATTGTCATTTTATTAATAAATACTCATTCAAACAATTAAAAATATATTCTTGGTGTTCCTGTTTTAATCCTGGATAACTAGGTAACATAACTCCATTATTAATTATCTCTGAATAATCAATGTTAATATCTTTTAAATGATCATGTTTTCTTATATCATAAAAAAGGGGTCGGATTTGAATCATTTTTTCATTCATATAGTTTTCCATATGTTTAAAATTTAAATCCGGGATAATAATACTATACATCCAATTTGCACTTACTGTATTTTCTTCGCTATTAATTTTTACTATTTGTCCTCCATCAATATTTTTTTTAAATAATTTATCATAATTTTTAAATAAATTTTCTTTCAAAGTAAGAATATGATCTAAATCATTTAATTGGTCATATAAAAATGCAGCTTGTACATTTGTCATACGATAATTATAAGCAACTTTATTATGAATATATCGCTCATTTGTCATTCCATGACTATATATTGATTTTATATATTCATATGTATTATCATCATTTGTAAAAAAAGCACCGCCTTCACCAGTAGTTAATGTTTTGTTTGCATAAAATGAAACGGCAGAACAAAGCGAATCAGCGCTAGTTCCACTATATATATCTTCATATTTACCAAAATTCCCCTCGCAATTATCTTCAACAAATATAATATCTGGGCGTATACGTTTTAATCGGGGAACATTAACTATATTTCCTAAGTTATGCACAATTAACATAGCTGAATCTTTTTCCAAACTTTTAATATATTCTTCAGAAGTATCTATATTGAGGGTTTCGGAATTCGTCTTCATAACCTCTATATTCTCTTTTTGATATTCCATTAATACACAATTCCAAGGTGCTATAAAAACATTATTTGGAACATAAATTTTTTTAATATTTGGATGTTTATATTTTAAAGCCAATAAAAGACAATGCGTGGCTGCCGTACCATTATTCATCAATATACAATGTTTAACATTCAATATACTTTTAAGTTTTTCCTCAGAATTTTTAACAAATATACCATAATTACTAATCCAATTTGTCGATATAGCCATTAAGGCCGAATTTTTATACTTATCTAAATATGGAATATAAATAGGTATCATTTTTAATAAATTAGATATATCAGTATTTATATAGTTATTTAAGATTTATCATTTTATACAAACATATCTTCAATCAACTTATCCACAGTATCAAACTCCCTTTTCCAACCTAACTCTTTCTCAGCTTTTTTGGCATCTCCTAATAACAAATCTACTTCGCAAGGTCTATAGTATTTGGCATTAATAGTAACACGGATTATATCATTTTGATCAACTCCTACTTCTTTCAACCCTTCGCCCTCCCAATGAATTTTATATCCTTTAAAGGCAAATGCACGTTCTATAAATTCTCTAACTGTATAGGTTTTACCCGTTGCAAGTACATAATCATCTGGTTTATCTTGTTGTAACATAAGCCACATCCCTTGTACATAATCTTTGGCATGACCCCAGTCTCTTTTTGAATCTAAATTCCCTAACTCTATCCATACTTTTTTATCAGAGATAATATCTTTTATTCCATTTACTACTTTCATTGTCAGAAAATTCGCCCCTCGTCGCGGCGATTCATGATTAAAAAGTATACCATTTGTTGTATATAATCCATAACCTTCTCGATAAATTTTAGTCATATAATATGCATACAACTTAGCTGCCGCATATGGTGATATGGGATTAAATGGCGTGGTTTCACTTTGTGGTGTTTCTAATACTTTCCCATACATTTCGCTTGTACCTGCTTGATAAAAGCGTACTTTATTTCTAATACCAGGATCTAAAGTGCGGATTATCTCCAATAGGCGCATTGTACCTATGCCGTCAATATCAGCTGTATATTCAGGGATTTCAAAAGATATCTTCACATGACTCTGAGCAGCTAGATTATAAATCTCTAATCTATCAAAATCTTGATTTTCTCGAATTATTTCATGAATATAATTGGAAAGACCAGCGGAATCACTCAAATCACCGTATCTCAAAGTTAACTTGGTGCGAATATGATCTAGGCGCGTATAACTGTAAAGCAATGATGTTCTTCTTACAATACCATACACTTTGTAACCTTTCTCTAATAACAATTCGGCCAAATAAGAACCATCTTGTCCTGTAATACCTGTAATAAAGGCTAATTTCACCATTTAAATAATATTATATAATACTATTTAAATTTATATAGCAATATATAATTATAATGCGTATCGCCGTAACAGGAGGAAATGGTTTGGTTGGTCACTCCATCAAAGCCATTGTAGATCAATATCCACAACACAAATTCGTTTTTTTAACTAGAGCTGATTGCGAACTGTCGTCTAGGATGTCTGTTTTAACTTTTTTTTCTAGTGGAGATAATAGATTTGATTATATTATTCATCTCGCCGCAAAGGTAGGAGGTTTATTTATGAATCTAGATTCTAATGTAGAGATGTTCAGTGAAAATATTAAAATTAATGAAAATATTTTATTCGCTTGTAAAAAATATGGTATAAAACGCGGCATTTTCTGTCTATCTTCTTGCATTTATCCTTGCAACCCCAGTAGGTTTCCTATGGATGAATCAATGATTCACGAATCACCACCTCATCATTCTAACGAGGGTTATGCATATGCTAAGAGAATGTTAGAACTCCAGTGTAGACAATATAACAAAGCATATGGTACTGAATATATTTGTGTTATACCAGTGAACCTATATGGACCTCACGATAATTTCAGTATTAAGAATGGACATGTTATTCCAGCTATTATGAATCGCTTTCATGGAGAGAAGGCTAAAAAAGATGGGAAATTCACACCTTATGGTACAGGTCAAGCATATCGTCAGTTTCTGTTCGCTAAGGATTTTGCAAAGATTATCTGTGATGTATTATTAGACAAAAAATATAATAATACTGAGCCTTTAATTTGTTGTAATGATGAAACAACAATTAAAGAAATGGTGGGTTCTTTGGCAGATGCCATGGATATTAGTAGAGATAAATTAGAATGGGATATAAATAAATCCGATGGTTGTATGAAAAAAACAGTTGACAATAGTAAGTTGTGCAAATATTATCCAGATTTTAAATTTACTTCTCTCCAGGATGGATTAAAAGAAACCTATAAATGGTTCTGTGATAATCAAAATACTCTAAGACAATAAAATTTAACAGTATAAAATTTATTGTCTTAATTATACAAATGGATAAATTAGAAAATCTGGATAACTTGCAATTTCTTGTTACAGAATTAGTGGGATCAATACGTCAAAATATAATAGAAGACAATATTATTAAAAATGAAAATATTAACAAATTGGATAAACATGTAAACAAATTTATAAAAACGAATGGACAATTCTGCACTGGTCATAATATTAGAACTTTAAAAAACATAATAGATTCGTTATTGATAATTGTAAAAGAGCAAGATAAACGCATTACTGAATTAGAGGTTAAAATAAATAATAATTTATCGTCTTGAGCGTTTTTTTCTAGTTTTCCTTTTTATTTTCTTGCGGGTTTTTCTTTTTCTCCTTTTTTTCTTTTTCCGGGTTTTCCTTCGACCTCCTTCTTTTTTTTCTTCTTCTTGTGTTACTTTTTTGAAATTTACTTCCCTTTTTTCTGGGTTTGACATAAAACGATGTTTAAAATTCCCAATCACATTATTAAGGAAGTCTATAAGAAACTCAATAAATCTCGCGGGTTCTTTTAAAGCATCTTTATAAGTGTACATGTATTTCATCTTTTCCAGCTGCTCCAGTACGGATATTTTGACAGTACCGTCAACACCAAGAATACGGGGGTTACCGGAAAGTGTTAAAATCAACCTCTGTTTCCGTTCGTCAATATCTTCGGCTTGCAGCATAATTTGTTTTTCCTGAATTGGTACCATGCTCCTCCTTGTCGGATCTAGATCCATCAAGATCCCCAACACTCCAGCGGCGACATTTAAATTTAAGCTTGATATTTTTGCGATGTCATTTAATATTTCTTCTAAATTGGCCTTGTACATTCCCCTTAACTTTTCATGAAGCATCTTGAACAATGGACCGTGGGGTTCTCCTTCTTTTCTTTCTAATTTTTTAGTAAAGAAATCAGATTGAGGGTGAGTAAAAATCGACTCTCTTTTACTTCTTCTTATTGGAGGAGGCATTGGAATTCGATCTGGTTCGATAGAAGGATGCTGATGGAGATGGGACGTTAGAGCTCTCCAAATATCCTCATTAGATGTAAATTTCTCTTTAATGTCCGTTAAAAGTGTTAGTGCTCTCTCCAACTTTTTTAAATAAATAGTTGGGTCTTGTCTGGTTTTTGCACCGCGATAGAATGCGGCAAGTTTACGGCCAACACGGGCCTTAGTCATTTTTTCCTCATTTTGTTTAATTTGTACTTTCTGTATTTTATTATACGCAGGAAACATATTATATATATAACTAAGAATTAAAAATCAACATCTTCCATATCAAAAGCATTAAGATTCTTATTGCCACTACTTAAACTGTAGTCTCCGACGCGTTTTTCAAAAAAATTCGTTTTACCTTCTAAGCTAATCATTTCCATGAAATCGAAAGGATTTGCTGTTTTGTAGATTTTATCAAATCCCAATTGCTGAACAATGCGGTCGGCGACAAATTCGATATACTCGCTCATTAATTTAGCATTCATACCAATGAGTTTGCATGGCAATGCAGAGCATATAAATTCTTTTTCGATAGATACGGCCTCCTGAACTATGTCATACACCTTCTTTTTATTGGGTTTTTTAACTAATTTGCGGAATAATAATACAGCTAGGTCAGTGTGCATGCCTTCATCTCTGGCGATTAGTTCGTTTGAGAAAGTTAATCCGGGCATTAACCCTCGTTTTTTGAGCCAGTAAATGGAACAAAATGCACCAGAAAAGAAAATTCCTTCTACACAAGCAAACGCTAATAGTCTAGTACCAAAAGAAGAACGTTTATCATTAATCCATTTAATAGCCCAGTCCGCTTTCTTTTTAATACAAGGAAAGTTATCTAGGGCTGTGAATAATTTTGTTTTTTCTTCTTTGTCTTTGATGTATGTATCAATAAGTAGAGAGTATGTTTCTGAATGGATATTTTCCATCATGAGTTGAAATCCGTATGCAGCTCTTGCTTCGGGCAATTGAACTTCTGTCATGAAACGCGCTCCCAAATTTTCTATGACGATACCATCACTTGCTGCAAAAAACGCTAATATCATCTTGATAAAATATTGTTCTTTTTCAGTAAGAGTTTTCCAATGTGTCATATCTTTTGAAAAATCAATTTCTTCGGCTCGCCAGAAGCAATCCATCATTTTCTTGTAACTTTGCCAAATATCTTGATCTTGTAAAGGAAACATAACGTAGCGATTGGGATTTTCCGCAAGAAGTGGTTCATTTTGAGTTTTCGACATCCTAAATAATATCACTAAATATTTAAATATTTTTAAATAAAAATACTTTAGCACTACTAATGGTATAGTAAATAAAAAATAATTTAGCATTTTAATACCTACAGCAGTGCGGTTTGTAAAAATTAAAATAATCTCTTATTATATTAATCGATGGATTTAGCAACTAGAGATAAAATTATCGAGCTGTTACAGTCAGAAATTAACAAAACACAGGACTCCGTTATGGGTTATTTAGAAGAGACAAAAAAGGTTCAAAACGAAAATGAGTTTTTAGAGAGTGTGACAAATGATTACAAACGATACCATAAATATATATTAGATGAAAAAGAAAGAGAGCGTAAACAGTTACAAATGTTAATGGGTTATTTGGATAAAATATTACAAGAAGCGGGTTTGTCTGCTGAAATGGCGAATAAAGCGCGTTTCCAGCAGAATCAAATTTTAGGAGAAATGGATAATATAAAAGGTGAATTGGATAGAATAACTGGTGAACAACAAACACAAACTAATATGAGGAATATATAAGTAATGGCTCAACCACACACACCAGCTCATCTACAAAATATCCGGAATGCAGCACATTCTACGTATATACCACTAAATACACCTTTAGACACTACTAATCCAGTACAATCTTTTTTAGAATTAAAAATGGCAATTATAACGGCGCGTTTAGCATCCATACAATCTATAATTCAACAAAAAAACACTGATCTGGCTGGAGTAATGACACAAGTAAATAGATTAAAAATGCAGGGTGATGAATTAGAGAGAAATATGGGTACAAGTAAGCGGGAGTATAGACATTTAATCGAAGTTTATAAACAAGGATTGACAATCGTTCGAGAAATGTTAAGAGAGGCTATGATTTAATATATTTATTTATATATATAAATGGCAGCAAATTTTTATCAAAATCCAATAGCCGATTTAGGCGGGGACCCAGCAAATCCTGCGGCACTACCCGTGGCCGGTTTAGGTCCCGACCCAAATGCGCAACCACTTGTTGGTAATTTAGTAAATGTGACACCAGCTGGTGGTCCTCTGGCCCCACTGACAGGTGCAAACGCGCAAAGTGCCCCTCCCATACCAGCACAAGTGGCGGGTCCAGCATTCACCCCAGCACAAACGCAAGCAATGACAAATGCTGCGCCCGCTTCTGTACAACAAGAAATGGCAGGTGCCAATAAAACACCATATCAAACAGCAATGGAAGTAGCTCTTCGTAGCACCGATTACTTACAAAATGCAAATGTGACAGCAACTAAAGCAAATGAATTTCGTGAAGTAGCGGTGGAACGGTTAAGAAGAATTTTTAATCGTTTACAATCAATAAATGCAATAGTAGCAAATATGCAACAAGGGGCGGTAGCTGCAGCAAATGCTCAACAAGTAGCACAACAAGCGCAACAGGCATTGATTGACTTAATTAATGCTGTGAATTCACAGGGATTTATTAGTCAAAACCAAGCTGACGCCATGGCAGATTTAGCAAGTCAACTTTCCCAACTAAATATTCCTCAAATGATGGCAGGATTGGTACAACAAATTAATAATTTATCATATATCCTTCGAAATGAACTGCGGGCGCCGGGTGGTGTCGTGGCACCTGATGCAATACCACCATTGTTGATGATAGGTGGTCGTCGTCGCAGAAAGAAAAAAGCAAAGAAAACCCGAAGAAAGAAAAAGAAGGGAGGTTACAAATTTACTCGTGCAGCAATCAGTCGCCGTTCATTAAGACAATCTAGGAGAAAAAGTTTAAGTAGGCAACACACAAAACACAAAAAACACAAGAGACGCAAGAAACGCAAACAAACAAAGAAACGTAGGAGACGTCGTTAAAATTGTTTTCCTGTAATTTGTCGTCGTAGCAAGGCTTTAGGATGTTTGGCTTGTCGAATTCGTTCCTGTAGTTTTTTATAATAATTTTTATATTTTCGCTGAAGTATTTTCAGCCAAAATGTTTTAGGTATACATATGTGATGTCCGGTATTTAAATAAACCATTTGTACAATATCCAATGCATATTTTTTTACAATATGATGGTAATTGCGTATTGAAGGATGTTTTACCTTAGGCCACAATCGTTGTCTACTCAATCCCCAAGGACCTTCATTACGAGACGGATATATGTCTTGATCGTATAATTCACCTTCTTCTATAGTATAAGCACATAAGTAAGAATTATAAATATAATTTTTAAGTTTATTGTCTTCATCATTTAGATCACCATGAAAATATGGGTGGTATAGTTCACATATAGCCAATTGGTAATCTGGCTCAATGACATCAACAAATTCATTCATATTTAGGATTATCTTCTCAAATAGGCATTAAATCAATTTTTTATATTTGAATTATATATAAGATGAATTTTAACAATGTGTTGAAGAATAAATATCTTTACTACGTAGCAGTTGCGCTTATGGTAATTAATGTTTTGGGATATGTTTCGCTTGGATCCATCGAGTGTGTTTTGGTATTAGGAGGTGCAGCATACCTTGCTAACCAATTCACCAAGAATCGCACGGTTGATATTTTTATTGGTCTTTTTGTTTCTAACATCCTTTTCGGATGTGGTCGTCTTAGAGAAGGGTTGAAAAATGGAGCGGATAAAGCAGGTGAGGCAGCTGCAACTCTCCATACAGAGGCAAGAAAAGCAAGTGAAAAAAATGACACTGCCGGCGCTGCAGCAAAAGAACATGCCGCAAAGTTAGCAGATGCATCAAAAGATGTATGTGACGCAAACGACCGTGACTGTAAAAAGAAAAAAGCAGCAGGAAAACAAGGATTTTTAAACTAATTTATATTATTATATCTAATTTATATATAATAATGGAAAAACTACTCCAGAACAAGTATGTATTGTATTTGGTATTATTCATTGCAATCTCCAATATTTTAGGATATTTAGCTATTGAGGATTTTAAGTCATTGATGGTATTTATTGCCGTTTGTGCCCTTGCAAGCCACTTTAGTAAAAATATGATCATTATTTTGGGCTCAGCTATATTAGGAACAAACATCCTTTATGCTAGTAGCCGAATGAGAGAAGGATTTGACACAAAGGAAATCAAGAAAAAAGCGGAGGAAGCAAAATCAGAAATAGAAGAAAAGTCGTCAAAAAAATCGCATGATAAAAAGAAAAAGGACAAAAAGAAGCAGGATGGTTTTAAAGGTGGGTTTTCCTCATCTCGACCTGCAAAAGCTGCAAGAGCTGCAACTGAAGAGGAGGAAGATGAGGTTGACAGTACCAGAATAGATTATGCTGCTACTATGGAACAAGCATACGACAATCTTAATAAGATGTTGGGTGATGGTGGTATGAAAAACTTAACGAAGGATACAAAGGGATTAATGGACCAACAAAAGGAATTGATGGGTCAATTGAAAGATTTCGCTCCTCTTATGGAACAAGCGGGAAGTATGTTGGATAAATTAGGAGGAATGGATAATTTGAAAGGATTAATGGGTAAGATGGGTGGTATAAAATTGCCAAATGGTAAAAAAAAATAAACATTTAATATAAATGGCCCGTCGCAAATGTCCCCCAGGAGTAATTTGTATTGAAAATGTAACAATTACATTTTTAATTTGTGTTTTAGGTTTAATTGGACTTTATTTTTATTATTCAGGATTCTCTCCAAATCAGTCAACAGTTATTGTAAATCGAGATATTATTTCTCAAAGAGGTGAAGCATTTCCTAGATGGAATGTGACAACTACTGATGCCCCTCGTGATGTTTTAATGAATCCATATTCTCCACCTTTGAAATTAGATAGATTTATGCCACCAATGATTTCAACCATAGATCCTCGAGGCATTCCTATAAATGTTAAAACGCGAGGTTTTGATGATGCATACCGGCAAGTCGGTTTATTAACCAGACTAAATGGTAGGGAAACAATTTTGCCTCTAATGGGTAGACCCCTACATACCAACCGTAATAAATGGCAATATTATACAATTAGTGATCAACATCAAGGGATTAAATTACCGGTATCACGTAATGGTCGAAGTTGTACAAATGAATATGGATGTGATGACTTGTACAATGGTGATACGATATATGTGGAGGGTTACAAAGATGCTTTCAAAGTGACCACATATGAGAATGCTTTGCCTCGGTATATTCCTTATCTTTAAAATATTGTGATATATAAATGGCATTTATGGCAATGAGTGAAACTTTGGGTTTAAATAAACTGAATTTTCGACAACAAGAATTTAAAGAGTTACAAGATGCATATGATAGTTATTCAACAAAATTTAAAGAAATAGGTGAACTAGAAGAGGGGGACAAGCTTGCTAGAGATAGTAGTGGTGTATACTATAGACATACCAATGGAGAGTATTTTGTCCAACTTAAAAGATGGTGGACAAAACAAGGTCGTTCTCATACATTTAATCATCTAGATGAAGATTTTTCAAAATTTATGAAGTATTTAGATAAAGTATTAAATATTTTAAAAATGACATATGATAGTAGGTATAGACTTTTGGGTAAAAATCTAAAGGATTTAGCAAATTCATTAATGACTGGATTATATACATTAAAAAAAACATATCCAACAGAGGCAAAGTTGATTTGTAAAATTGATAGTATCATACTAGCTTTGATAGATTTTAAGACATCAATTGGAGAAAAATTAGAAATTCAAATACCAATTACTGCACAACGTCAAAGAGCTTTTAGTGATTAATATAATTAAATAATTATTATATTAATTGATTTTATTGTTGTGTATTTAAAAGTTGATGTTGATTTCGCATAGCAGCCACCGCAGTTCCACCACCAGGATTAGAGACTAAAGTTTGAGCATCCTTATCAGTGATGACTGCAATTTTAAGAACTTTTTTACCACTAGTAGTTTTTGGTGACGCAATAGGAGTTGTAGATTTTTTAATGGTTTCAGCTAAATTTTTTGTTTCTCTCGCAGATAATTTAAATGCCGTTTGTATAGACCCAAAAGATTTATCAACCGCTTTTTTCAAATTGTCTTTTGCAGTCAATATTTGTTTGACCGCGGTATTATTAGTATTTTCTAAAGCATTTGCCTGTTTAACTATATTTTTATTGACTTTTTTTGCAACTTGATTAACCTTTTTTATATCTACAACTTGAGTTTTTGGTACACTAGGTGGAAGAGTAGTTTGTGTCACCATTTTTTGGACTATTTTCTTTGGTGGCGGGACAGGTGTTGTCTTTGCGACTACACGTGGTTTTGTAGTAGTTGCTTTAACCTCTGGTTTTTTCACCTCTAATTTTTTCACCTCTGGTTTTTTCACCTCTAATTTTTTCACCTCTGGTTTTTTCTCCTCTGGTTTTTTCTTCTGTGTACCTTTAGCTGCTGGTTTTTTCGCTGCTGGTTTTTTCTCCTCTGGTTTTTTCGCTGCTGGTTTTTTCGCTGCTGGTTTTTTCGCTGCTGGTTTTTTCGCTGCTGGTTTTTTCGCTGCTGGTTTTTTCGCTGCTGGTTTTTTCGCCTCTACTGGCTTCTTAGTTGTAGTTTTTGGTTTTGTTACCTTCTTTGCTCGTGATATTTTTTTGGTTTTATTTTGTTTTGTTACACTAGCTTTTTTCTGAGTTCTTTTATTTTGTCGCTGTATGGCTTTCCTTTTTTTTGCTGATTTTTTCTTCTTTTTTCTTTTATTTGATTTTGGGTTACCTCCTCGCAAACTAGATGTTCTTAAGTTAATATGTCTATTCTTTCTAAAACTTCTTCTTTTCCTTCCTTTAGACTTTCTTCTTTTTCTAAGTGTGATAGCGTTTTTTCCTCTGATTCTTTTTCTCAATCGTTTCCTTGTAATGGTCATTGGTATATACAATAAAATTATATTTTTTTATTATAATAGTATATTAAATGAGTTGTCCTAACAATGAAGCTACTGAATTAAAGACACGACAGGAAGATAAGTGCAAAGAAAATTGTAATTTTAATTTTAAATACAATTCGAATAGTACTTGTAAATTAATTAATAAAGGAGATTATTTAGAAATCAAAACAGATGGAAAAAATAAGGTAACGTATAATTCCCAAGGACTCAGCCTTGATGATGTTAGATTATATGTTCCTTCCTTGCATACATTCGACGGTAAACATACAGCCGCAGAATTAATATTAAAACATAATGGAGGAACAAAAAATTTCATGGTATGTTTACCTATTAAAACCAATAAAGGAACAGGAGATTCTGTAAATTTCTTTAAACAATTTGCATCCCATATTCCCCTCGAAAAAAATAGCCCTACTACAGTAAATGTTAAAAATTGGTCGTTAAATAATGTGATGCCAGCACCTAAAACACCTTTCTATCATTATATCGGTGATTCACCCTACCCTCCTTGCCATATGCAAGCCACAATGATTGTATTTGATAATAACCATGCATCGACTATTAATACAGCTGATTTAGAATTGATCAAAAAATCAATAAAATCAGCAGTAAAGACTAGTAAGAAAGAAGGTTTTGTTGGTGGTTTTAAAGAAGGTTTTGTTGCATATAATTCAAGTGGTGCAAATAATACAGAAACAGATGATCAATCACAAGCAATGGAATGTACAGAATATTATGACACAGACCCAGCAAGTAGTGGTACAAGTGGTACAAGTGGTACAAGTGGTACAAGTGGTACAAGTACTAAAAAACCATCAATAGATTGGTCTAAAAGTCCAGCCTTTATAATTATCATTGTACTTTTATCAATATTAGCCGGTGGTATATTTTTCTATTATGTATTATGGCCAATGATACGTACGCGTCTTGATACCACCGTAGCAGCAAGTGAGTCAACACTTGAAATTCCTAACACATCATCATCGACACCGATAAGTAATAATTAATAATATTTTAGTGTTATTATTAATTAATTAGAAGCATTGATTTTTGCTGCACCGTGCAATCTATCCTGTACACCTTTGTATGGTGTGTTACCTTGTGCATTTCTTTTAAAGACATAAGGGATTTGTTTGGAAATAACTTCCTCCTCGACAGTAACTGGGAATTGATTCATAGCAGTTAACACACGTGACTTTTGGATTTCACTGGGTATATATATTGAAGCGACTTGAAGACCTTGGGACCGCATAATAAGTTGATAGGCAGCTACGAGACCAATTGCACCAACTACAGGATGTGCCGCAAATAAACTAAGAGCAACCATAACAACTACAATTTTTCCTAGAATAGTATCAACTAATTCGCCGATAATTCCTGGTACTTGAACATCAGATACAATGAAAATAATAAGTAATGCCGCCAATACATAATGATGCGTATCCTTTTTCATGATTTTGAACAAATCTGTCATATATCATAAGGTTATATTTTTTATTCTAAGAAATTGAAATAAATGAATCAATCTAAACAAATCAATATAGTTATTATAAATGGATGAAGACATCGCCACATATCTTGGACCCAAAGGATATAGTATTAAAAAAGAACATATAACTATTCAAGAACAGGAGTTAATAAGAAAAGAACTAACTGTAAAGGCATTTGTGCCTAAAAGTTCTATATCCCAACCTACGCCATTTCCTATATATCGCGAATCTCCTAATAAACTATATGTTCCAAGATTTTATGGTGTGGATACTTACGGAGAACCTGATGCAATTAAAATTTCAGATGGTGAAGATATTGATATATATTTTGAAGGCGAATTAAGAGATTTTCAAAAACCTATAGTCAAAAAATATGTTGAAAGTGCTAAAACAAAAGGGGCAGGTTTACTGGAAATCCATTGTGGTGCCGGAAAAACTGTAATGGCATTGAAAATAATTTCGGAATTAAAGAAAAAAACACTAGTGATAGTGCACAAAGAGTTCTTATTACAGCAATGGACGGAAAGAATAAATCAATTCCTTCCTACAGCCAAGGTCGGAAGAATTCAAGGGGAAGTAATAGATATTGAAGGGAAAGATATAGTTATAGGAATGCTCCAATCACTTTCTATGAAGAAATACCCAACAAGTTTATTCCAGTACTTCGGTCTTACGATAATTGACGAATGTTTCCCTTATAATACGATGATACACACAGAAAAAGGTCCTATTCGCATAGGTAGTTTATATGAAAAATGGAAAAATAAAGAGGAATTGCCCAAAATAGTGAGTTTTAATAGAGAAGCAAATAAGTTTGAGTATAAAAGAATGACTTATTCTTGGAGAAAAGAAAGAGAAGATTTGATAAAAATTAAAATGTCAAAAAAAGTTATAAATTGCACGCCAGAACATAAGATATTGACAACTAAAGGATATATTAAAGCAAATGAATTAACAGAAGATTCTTTAATTATATCCAAATATGATAAAACCTATATTGATAATATAATATCCCCTTCTCTAAATGAGGACCAATTACAATTAGTATATGGTTCATATCTCGGTGATGGTCATATAGGAATAACAAAAAAAAATAGATATAGATTAAGAATAATACATTGTGAAAAACAAAAAGAATATTGTGAATGGAAAGCAAATATGTTTGGCATTAAAGAATTAAAATATGTAGAAAAAAATGGATATTCACAAAAACCAGCGTATAGATTCCAAACAAAAATATTTGATTTGGAAGAAAAAATAACAAAAGATACGAAAATAGTGCCGGATTGGTTATTGGATAAATTAGATGATCGAGGAATAGCAATATGGTATATGGACGACGGGAGTATTCAAAAGAATGAAAATAAAAATGGTAGTATTAGTAATTATGTATGTATACATTCTAATAATTTTGATTATGAAATGCAAGAAAAGTTTGTAAAAAAATTCAAACAATACGGAATTGATTGTACAATTAATAAAAGTAAGGGAAAATATTATTATTTGCGCTTTAATAAAGAAAATTCTTTAAAATTATTAAAATTGGTAGGTCCATATATTCATAATTCAATGGATTATAAACTAAATAACAGAGAGGAAACTTATGAATGGAGTAATAATTTTCTAGATTATGGGTTATTAAGAGTAACTGATATAAGTTATTTTAAAAATAAAGGTGCTAATAGATGTAAAAAACCATATGTGTATGATATTGAAGTAGAAGATAATCATAATTTTATAATTGGGACAAAAATATCAACAAAACAACAACAATACATGGACGGGCCAGTAGTGTCAAATTGTCATCATATAGCAGCAGAGGTATTTAGTAATGCTTTATTCCAAATAGTAACAAAATATATGTTGGGATTATCAGCAACGATGGATAGAAAAGACAGATTAACCTATGTATTTAAAATGTTTATTGGTGATGTAGTTTATAAAAAAGAGCGTGAATCAAATGATATTGTTATCGTAAAAGGAATAAATTATGAAATAAACGATGATGAATTTTGCAGAGTGGAATACAATTTTAAAGGACAAGTTCATTATTCAAAAATGATTAAGAAATTGTGTGAATTTAATCGACGAACGGAGTTTATAATAACAGTATTGAATGATTCTTTGAAAGAGAATCCTGCACAACAATTTATTGTATTGGCTCATAATAAGAATGTATTGAAATATTTGTATGATGCTATAAAAGATCGGAAAATAGCAACAGTCGGGTATTATATTGGCGGCATGAAACAAAAAGATTTGAAAATAAGTGAAACTAAAAAGGTAATTATTGCAACTTATGCTATGGCAGCGGAAGCATTAGATATTAAAACATTAACATCCTTATTAATGGCAACCCCTAAATCAGACGTAAGACAGGCAGTAGGAAGAATTTTGCGTAAGAAACAATCCAAAGCAACAGTCTATGATATTGTAGATATGCATAGTTTATTCCAAAGACAATGGCAAAAAAGATGCACTTGGTATAGAAAACAAAAATTCACTATTACAATGGCAAATTTAGAGGAATATAATAACAATCAAAGGCGTACACTTAGTACTGGTGGAAAACGCTTAAATCATAAAAAACCACCAGAACAGTTAAATAATTTATTACAAGGTGTTTGTTTGATAAAGTAAACTAAATTAATTGTTTAATTGTCTAATTAAATATTCCCAATTATTCTTATCTTCGTCTTCAAAGTCTAGTATTTTTTTTATAATAGGGTCATTTCCTTTATTATAATTAATATCACAATCTATACTTGAACTATATCTATCTCCATCATCGTCTGGTTGTCTGCTCGCGTATTTTATATGTAGATTCCTTGTAATAGAATGCCTTGTAAAGGATACCTTTAATTCACAATTTTTATATAGTGCATATTCAGAAGGACTTAATTCTTCATAAGAACAAGTAACTTTAAAATCTTTTATTTTACTTAATTGGTTTTCCGATATTTCGGTAATTTCACATAATTTTATCTTAGCTCTTTCATTTCTAAGAGCTATTAATGTATTCTTGCATTCTTGTATTTCGTTTTCAACATCAATACTATTTCGTAAACTCATTTATGAATTGATTTATAATTAAGTCTATAAATCAATTTATTTTATGCGCTACCGCCAAATGGTGTTACAGGTGCTGCTTGGTCTAATACAGGTGAGGGACTACTTTTTCCTGTATAGTGGTCATAATTATCTTGGCAATTGATTTGTCTTGATTTACTTAAAGGTCCGGTGTCCCAAGGAAGTGGTCCTGGTTTTGGTGAAGAAAATCCTGGTGTCATTGGGTCATTGCTAGCAAATTGAGCATATCCTCCCTTCATTGTCTTACGCTTGCCACCTCTCTTACGGCGTTTTTTATAACTACCACCTCTTAATTGAGGAGGAAATCCAATATATTGTTGCCATTTTTGTGTCATCTTTTGTAATGTAGAAACATCACCACCTCTTTTTCTTCTAGTGCGACGACGTTTCTTTTTGCGTTTTCTTTTGGTTCGACGGCGACGTTTTTTATGTTTGCGACGTTTTCGTGTTCTTCTTCCTCCGCATTTATTAGTATTGTATGGAGAGACAGCAGGATATCCTGAACCCATTAAAGTAGCATTTAAGTCACTTGTACCTTTTACATTTAATCCATAACCAGGAGTTCCTAAATTATTACAACCCGCGACACAAGATGCAGTTTGACTGACACCTCCGCCTTTTTGTGTATGAGCTCTTTGACCGGCTCCCATAGAAGTTGAGCTAGTGACACCACAATTAGTTATACTGGTAACTGGTACTCGACCAAAACCAAGACCTCCGTTTGCGGCATTTTGTAAATCTTTAAAAGTGGTGTTTGCTGCGTTACCTCCTGTTTGAATTCCACCAACCTGTCCTCTTATACCATTCATTAATCGACTAATTCCACGTGTGGCGGATTCTTGTGCTGCTGCTTGACTGGTAAGTGTACATCCTGATCCAATATTTATATGTCCACCAACACAACCAGCACATCCACTAACTAAGCCTTGATCCGAACCGAAATTTTTTGGATTATGTACATTTCCAGGATTTGCGAGAGGGTTTTTTTTACTACCTCCTCGTTTTTTTCTTCCACCTTTTCGTTTTGGCATGTATATATATTACTTAGCATTATATTTTTCTATTTTTTGTATATCATTTTCAGTACATACTAATTCTTCTGTTTGTTTTAAGGGCTTCCAGGAATTATAATACTTTAAATAAACGCATTTAAATTTTAACGATTTTTCTAAATCTACAAATTTATCGTCTGAAATATTTTCAAATTCTTCCTCATCATCACTTTCTTCTAACCTATCAAGATTATTGTTTTCTTTAATATCTCTAAATATACTATTCATAAATACACTTGTCTTATAATCCGGAATACAGGCAAATTTATAACATACTAATTCTGTATTTTTTTTATAATATAATTCATAAATGTCAGGATAAATAGTAGCTTTTATAGTAAAATTAAACTCATATTTTCTAATTATATTAATCCGTTCATTAAGAAAAGTTCGTCGTTTGTGCAATAATCGATGTTGAATACAATAAAGCGAATAAGGTAGATTTTGAATTTTCTTATTAAGATTACTATGATTTGTATCCATAATGGGTAAACCAAATGCTACATCGGATGTTGATAACATTAATGGTTTGAGATAATTAGCAAATATTGTCTGTAGTGTATTTATTTTTTCATATTGTGTATTGCCAGCTATATTGGATCCTTTAAAATAGAAAATGTCTTCCACATTTAAAAATGCATATGTATTAATATGGAAGAGCGTTCCATATACAATTGTTCCTATACCAGAACATAATAAAGGATCAAAACATACGTTCTTAATAAAAATAGTTTGTATATTTTTTCGTCGTTTATCTAATTCCATAAAAAAACAGATATTGTATTTTTTCCAATTTCTAAACCAAGCAAAATATTTTTTACCTTTTGGAATAGTTAAATAAATATTGGAACTGGGAACTGTCTTATGTATATTTTTTTCATAAGATAGTTCAATATTAGGAAAGTCTCTCATTAAGCTTGATAAATCATGTCGTGACAATTTCATTGTATATCAATAGAAATGTGTCTTTAAGACCTTTAAAGAGTTTGATAATTATTATCAAAAAATTTATCCCCTGTTACTACTCCATCGGGTGTATCATTTTTATTATCTTTTGACAATTCTTGAATATAATTTTGCAATTCTACTTTCATATCTGATGATGATTCTGGCTGTATATTGGATGACACATTTTTATAAATTTGTTCATATTTCACTTTTGGTTTATTTACTAAATCTTTGATTTTTGGTTCAGTTAAATTATTTTTAAAAAATTCATATATATAATGCACAATAGCTATCAAAATTAATGATAATAGCAGTTGTTGAATTACAAACCATAACATTATATAATTCAAAGATTACTTAAGTAGAGATAAGAACGAATTGATATCTTCAAGCAATGAATGATTGTCAAATGCTTCAATACTCTCAAAATAATAGTCATTTACATCACCATTATATTCTTCAACTATAAATGTAGTTATGCTTTTAGGATGTAATTTATAACTATAAATTTTTATATCGAGAACCTGATGTTTAATAGGAATATTATATAGAGTATCAAATTTGACCCATTTTATTTTTGATGGTTTAATCATAGATTTAGTTTCAATATTTAACGATTCATTGTCTGTTAACCATAATTTAAATTTATGCAAAACATTATTAATATATTTATATAATCCTTCATGGGTTAATATCCATTGTTCTTTTCGTTTTTCTATTAGTTGTTTGATAAGCATTTGTGACCAGTTATTATGAATATCTTTATCTGTATAATATCTCATTATAAATAAATTGAATAAACTATTTAAACCCATTCTATAAAATATTTACAGAAATGAAAATAGTTGTAATCAAAAAAAACGGAACACTATGCGATTTAGATTGGAAAAAAAACATAGATTTAAAAAGTATATATAAAAAAGCAGGTTTTAGAAAGGATAATGATTTTGCAAAACGACATACCTGGAAAATTAAAGAGGATGATTTTATATCGGTTTATTCTAAAAATACAGGAAGAGCAAATACAGAAAATAAATATGAGTTACCTCCTCCAGTAGATAGTGATTTATATTTTGGGAAATTGGTTGTTATTAGACATTCTGAACAAAATCCCACTGCGGAAAATTGCCTAGATCTTACATTTGAGGAATGGAAAACAATATATGAGAAATTAATGGGAGGATTTGAAGATTTAGATAATGATGAGGAAGAAAGCGAAGAAGAATATGTTAATCCTGAAGATTTAACTAAACAAGGTTATGAAAAAGATGGATTTGTTGTAGAAGACGGGGATGTGGCTTTTAATACAGGAGACTCAGACGAAGAGGAAGAGTGGATATCTTCAAATAATGAAGAAGATACAGATGATTCATTAGAAGGCACAGAAGAAGAGGAAGATCATGAAGGAAATACAAGTGATAAGAATGATGAACTTAGTGAGGAAAAGGATGAAGACAAGGATGAAGACAATGATGAAGACAATGATGAAGAATATGATGAAGAAACAGATTCTAGTATGCCTTCATTGATTTCTGGTTCAGAGAATGAGTTGCAAGAGGAATCTTATGAATATTAAAATTGAATAAAGCATATAAATAGTTCTTTTCATATTAAAACAATATGAAAATCGCCAACGCCGATACATTTCGCACTAATGTCAAAAAAAAATTATATAAGATAATTAAAAGAAAGAAATTATCTCTTAATTTAGAAAAAGGCATATTTAATTATACTATTCAAACCGCGCGTCTCAGGAATGTTGTGAGAAAATGGGATAATAAAGCTTTTGTAATGATTTATGTCGATAAATTTAAAAGTATTTTGTTAAATTTAAATCCAAAATCTACTATTAAAAATAAAGAGTTATTAAAACGATTAAAAAATAAGGAATTCAAAGCACATGAATTAGCATTCATGACACACCAAGAGTTATATCCGGAAAAATGGAAATATTTAATTGACAAAAAAATTAAACGTGATAAGAGTGAAGGGGTTGTAGATTTATCGGCAGCAACAGATGAATTCTTTTGCTTTAAATGCAAAAAGCGCAAGTGTTCATATTATCAAATGCAAACTAGATCAGCGGATGAACCAATGACTACATTTGTAACATGTTTATTATGTGGAAATAATTGGAGATGTTAAAAATTGATTATATAATTAACAAAGAATTATATATAATCAATTATGAGTAATCAAGAACCAATGCTCTCAGCACAAGAAATATCTACGCGCAATTTAGTTTCGCATATTGAATCTAACATCAATCAAGAAGGAAATAAACAGTTGATGTTATTTTTAGGAATTTATTTGAATGATATAGATATAGTTAATAGAGCCATTGGTCTAGAAGCTGACGTTGCAGAAGTACTTAGTAATAGAAATCATTGGATATTAAACCAAATGGGATATAGAACAAATCCCCCGAACGCTCCGGAGAGACCCTTGTCGCCCATTAGTGTAGTACAGAATATCTATTAATTAATTTACCAATATACGAAATGATATCGCACATTTGTTAATTCTTTCAACTCTGTAATTTCTAATACAGGCATAGTTTTCAAAGATCTCCAATATTTATATACAATTTTTGATATCCATATATCAACAACAGTGGATATAATTATAAAAATCCACCACCATGTTTCTGTAGAAACATTTACAGAACTAGGATCTTGTGAAACGGCATCAGCTATATAAAGAGATAATTTAGTCATCCAATCTAGAGTAATAAAAATAAGGTAAGTAAGCACAGCACAATTGTTATAATGTTTTGCACCATAATATCCTCCTACCGCAATTAGAGTAGGTATCAAAAAATAAGGATTATAAAAGGAATATAGTAAACCGAAAAATATATCAATTCCACAAAGAATTTTAACGGTTCTTCTAAGACTAAAACACTCAAGTTGCGCAGCATTAATGTTTTGAACAACAGGAAACGCAGATTGATATGGGCTACCGACAGGAATGGCTGTGGAGGGTGATTGATAAGTTGTCATTTAATACTCATCTCATCAATTGTTTAAATTACTTTGTAATATTTTTTTCGATTATTAATACAAATGACTCATAGAAATAATTGTGTATGTTGTACTAAAACAGTAGTAAAGTCACCTTGGGATAAATGTTTAGAAAAAGATGTTTCTGGAAATCTATTGTGTCTTCAAAATGTAAATGTTCCTTCTAATTCGGTTATTCAACCTCATCCTCCGCAGCATTCGCATAAATTTAGACAAGCACAAATTGTAAAGCAACCAGGTAATACTGCATATGGAAGATGGAGTAGGGCTAAATGGAATAAACAAACCAAACGATATACTATGTTAAATGGCAGCAGAACTAAATATTAGTGTTTAAGATTATCTTAATATATATTAATGAGCAACGGTATTGATGAGTCAAATTGTCCAGCAAATCAAGGTTATTTACCCAATGATGCTTCAGGATGTCATTGTTATTATGTGAATCAAAAAAAAGGAATTATAGATGTGAGTGCATCAACGCTTTACAATACAACTTTTTATAAAGAGTTCAATTGCTGCAATGGGTGGGTTAATGGACGAGATCCTGATGTTTTTCCGCGAGGATTTCCCACAAATCAAAGAGGACGGTGGAATTGGAATTCTACAAATACAAAAATGTATAGACCTATTGGTTTAATGGTACCTAATCGTGTTCCACAATGTCCAACAACCGGGGGAAGCTGTTATCCAGATCCAATAATAGCATCTCGTAGTACAATACAAAGTCGTAATATGTTTCCGAACACACATAAAATGAGTCAAAAAAAATTATTTTCTTATTTGTCCAGAAATCGTATTTATTTAAATCGATAATAAATTTCGTTCTAAGGAGCACGAAATATATTTAATATGAGTTTAGTAGTTCTAGATCTTCTAAACGCCAATATTCAGTTCCACCATTTGGAATAGGTCGTCTTATTATAAATGGTACCTTCTTTTGATTTAATTCTTCCAGGGCAATTTTATTTCCATTAATCATTCCAGGAGGAATTTCAATAAATGCATCAGCGCCATTATTTAATTGTTTTGTTCTAAGTCCTAAAACTCGTGCTCGTTCATATTTAGTTAACCATGGTATTGTTTTATGTAGACCATCGCTAATAATGCCTTTAGCATCTCTGATAATTTTGCACATAGCTAAAATGTCATTATAATTATTTTGTTTAATCTCAGGATGATAATTTAATAGAATATCAGCATATGCGTCCTTTTCTAATTTTCGCAACATCTCGGATTCAACTTCTTCTTCATCATCAGTACCGGTTTCGTCTTCTTCACCAGTATCTTCTGATTTAGAAGTTTCATTAATACTTCCATCTGTTAGGTCATCAATATCGCTTTCAGATGAAGTTTTTTCTTCCATAAGTGAAATTTCTGGAATGGTGGTAGTTTCTGTGACTTCGCTCATTATTATATATATTTTAGTATAACATTATTTATTTATTCTTTTTTTCAATTTAATTAGTTTCTGCGCTTTTCCACACAGTGTCGCATAAATTACAGATATATACAAACTTAAGTTGGGCGTCATTATAACGCAAATAAATAACTTCATGAGGAAGTTGATCTTCACTAGTAACTTTTTCTTCGTGGTCTCTATTAGATATGCATGCTGCATTTGGGCATGGTATATTGGATACTCTGGGCAATGTTGGATCTAATTTAGTATATTCATTAACTAAATGTTTCACACCACCTTCTTTTTTTTTGACAGTAGTTTTAGATACACATATATTATCCAACGTGGCCGTTAATGTGTCATCCTCATTTCCACAATTTCTACAATAATAGATTAGTTTGTTACTATCTTCTCCGTCTAAACGAATGTAATACATATTTTGGCAGATATTACAAAAGTGCATAGTTGATATATATATATAGTTACAGTATTTTTATATTTATTTTCAATTTAATTTAAAAACTCTTTGAATGCAACTTTCATTCTCCCTATTAAATCAGTATAATTTGCTGAAAGATTCATATTGTATAATGATGTTTTAAACTCTTTTCTATTCTTTTTCGATTGTTCTAATTGTGTAAGTTCATCAAGTATTTTTTTTTCATGATCCTTAAAATGTTTTTTGATGATTGAAAAGAACCCAGAAAATGTAGGTGGCAATATTTTTTGTGTTAATACACCTAAAATGGCTGTTTCATAATTTTTGTACTGAATGATAGTATTATATGATTTAAAATCACGATGTGTTTTCTTAATTCCCGGTTCATTAAGTAGGGGTTCATTATGCAATAAAGCAACTAAACTAAGAAGAATTGATTCTATTGTTTGACAGGATGTCCATTGTTCCCCTTTCCAAGTATTCAATAATGAAATACATACTTTACCATTTCTATAAAGATTAGGATTAAATCGAGTTTTTCCATCATTTGTTAAATAATTTAATTTGGGTGGAACAAAAGGATATTCCGTCGGATAATTAAATTCGAACATATATGCTCCATAGCGATATAACGAATCATCTGGTCCAAATATTACGGCATAACCTTTTAACATATTATCTTCGTCATGTGAATAGTAAATACCATTGCTTGTTAGCGGTGATTTAATAAGACTTACTACATCACGTAGTAATCTTTTCTGATTTTTAGCAGGCATAAATTTTGAACTGGTGCTCATATTTATATAAGCTTATTTAGAAATGTTTAAATAATTATTGATAATATTTTAAATACAAGAGGATAATGCGTTTGAATTATTATAAGTATTTAAACTATCTTAAATTAAAATTGATATAAAAATATCTGTGATAATATACAGAAAAGATGAGTAACCAAGTTTTGTCCTTAAGAGAGTTTTTGGAAGAACATAAATGTAGAGGTAGTAGTGGTACTAATTCTACACATACTAGAATTCCTGATAGGGATCTAAATATATATGCTGGGGCTTATATAATTAATGATGAAGATAAGGACTATTTCAAAACTGTTTATTGTGATAAAGTATTTGTAAATGAGCAACAAGAGTTCTTAACAGAAGCTCAGTTACCTATCGCTGGTCCTATATTGATTGATTTAGATTTCAGATATGATGTTGACATTGATGAACGACAACATGGTCCAGACCATATATCTGATTTGGTGGAATTATATTTAGAGCAATTGCAAAAAATAGTAACTATAACTGAGGAAGAATTTCCAGTATTTATCTTGGAAAAACCAAATGTTAACACATTGGAAGATGTAACCAAAGATGGTATACATATTGTAATAGGTATTCATCTTCATCACGAGGCACAAATGATGCTGCGGGAATATATATTGGAAGGGATTGATAACATATTATCAGAATTACCATTGCAAAATGATTATCAAAGTGTTATTGACAAAGGAATAGTAACAGGAAAAACCAACTGGCAATTATATGGTTCGCGAAAACCCGGAAATGAGGCTTATGAATTGGTGCAACATTGGAATATGAAATATGATGCTGAAGATGATGAATTTGAATATACAGATATGATAGATCCGGACAGGTCGTTGATGACTTCATCACTGTATCATCAGGGAATATTTGATTTAATTTCAGCTAGAAAAAGTAATAATGTGAGATTTGAATTGAAAGAAGATGTTTTGGAGAGATGTAATACAACAGATGCAAATAGGAACAATGTAAGAGTCAGGAATAGAATAAGAATTGGGAATAGAAGATCTAGAGTATCACTAAATAATACTAATCAAATTCTACCAACAACGATGGAGGCATTAAAGAGAGCAGTGGAATATAATTTGCAACGTGCAGCAATGAATGATGATTTATATGGGGTGCGAGAGGTGCATGAATTTGTAATGGCATTGGCAGACTCTCGTGCAAATGATGAGCCTGAATGGTTTAGAGTGGGTCTGGCATTACACTTTTGCGATTATGAGTTGTTATTTCCAACTTGGATGTTATTTTCGACAAAAAGTGATAAATTTGATTTTCAAGATATTCCACAATATTGGGAAACATGGAATACTTCTTTCGCCGTAGACCGAAATGGTATTCTTACCAGAGGATCTATAATGTGGTGGTGTAAGCAGGATAATCCTATAGAATATGAAAGAATTAAATCTAATACGGTTGACTATTTCATTAATAAAACGATTGAACATGAGAAACCACCGGATTATGATATCGCAGGAATTTTACACAGAATGTATGGAGATCAATATAAATGTGTTAGTATTAAGAGCAATGTATGGTATGAAATGGTAGGAGGCAGATGGAGCGAGATCGATTCTGGTACAACATTGAGAAAAAAGTTATCTAGTCAATTAGCACTGAAATACACATTAAAAGCAAAAGAACTGGTAGAAAGGATGACTAATATGAATTCTAATCCATCGCCAACAGAATCTAAAAGCAATAGCGATGACGATGATGAAATGAAGAAATTGCAGAAATTAGCGGGAAGAACTGCAGGCATTGGTTTAGATTTGAGAAGAACCAATAATAAGAATAATATTATGAAAGAGGCTAAGGAGCATTTCTTCGATAAGCTATTTCTTGATAAATTAGATAATAATCCTTATCTATTGTGCTTTACTAATGGGATTATTGATTTTGAGAAAAAAGAATTTAGAATGACAAAACCGGATGATTATGTGTCTTTGTGTACAAATATTGAATATATAAAAATCGATGAAGGAAATGCAAAACACAAGAAGGTTAAAAAAGAAATTACAAATTTTATGAAACAATTATTTCCAGATCCTTTATTAAATAAGTATATGTGGCAACATATGGCAGCATCTTTGAAAGGTACAAATGAAAATCAAGTATTTAATATATATACTGGTACAGGGCGCAATGGTAAATCAAAGTTAGTAGATTTGGTTAGTATGGCTCTTGGTGATTATAAAGCAACAGTACCAATTACATTGGTTACTAGTAAACGAACAACGATTGGGGGAGCTTCTCCAGAAATTGCACAGTTAAAAGGAATACGATATGCCTGTATGCAAGAACCATCCGAAAATATGGCTATAAATGAGGGTGTTATGAAAGAATTAACTGGTGGAGATCCGTTATCTGGTAGGGCGCTTTATTGTGATACGATAACATTTAATCCACAATTTACATTAGTTGTATGTACGAATCATTTGTTTGATATTAAAAGTACAGATGATGGTACTTGGAGAAGAATTCGTGTATGTGATTTTGAATCAAAATTTCTTGATAAACCTTATGAAAATGAGAAGGAATTTCCAAAACAGAAATATCCATATCAGTTTAAATGTGTAAAAGATATAGATAGTAGATTTGAGGCATGGGCACCATATTTTATCTCTATGTTAGTGGAAATAGCTTTTGAAACAAATGGCGTGGTGGAAGATTGTCCCCAAGTTTTGGCAGCTAGCCAAAAATATAAGATGCAACAGGATTATTTTGCGCAATTCTTCGAAGAAAGAATTGTTCATGTTGAAGGCGGCACAATTAAAAGAAAAGATCTACAAAATGAATTTATTGAATGGTATACGGAATTATATGGAGGTAAAGTACCAAAGGGGAAAGATTTATATGATTTTATGGAATCCAAATTAGGCAAATGTGAACGCGGTCGATTTAAAGGTCATAGACTTATTCATTCTTTTGAACAAGATTTGGATGTCGTGCCCAATAATATTTAATCCATAATAGTAGTTAATAATTACATATTATGGAGTGGGAAATAAGCCGAAAGCTGTTATAATATTTTTCAATATGGGATATAATGTATTATATAATGGGAAAATAGCTAATAAAACAATTGTTAGCATAGCTTTCTCATTTTTCTTTTTCAACATTATAGCTGCTATGATTTGTATGGCAAATAAAGTCCAATAAATAATTTGTAGATAAGAAATTGTTAGATCTAATACACTGGTTTCTTTGGAATAAAAAGTAGCTTTACGTTGATTAACAGCAACCCTACCTTTATTTCGCGCTACATTCCCTGATATATCATCTAATTTATTTTGTTGATATCGCTTAATATCTAGTAGAGAGTTTTGGAATGCCATTTGTGTATCGTAAAAATCTAAATTTTGTATTATGTTGTTATATGCGGTGTCAAATTGTGTTTGTAGTTTACCCATTTCTTTTTCAGCCATATCGTTTATATTTGTATTAAATGTTGGTCTATAAGAACTATCATAACTAGCTAGTTGCCTTTGAGCATTTAATAAACTTTTTGAAGCATTGGCTAAAGTATCTTCTTTTTGAACAACTTTATGCTGCCAATCTCTTACAGTTTGATCATTTTGACATTTAGTATCACAGATAAATCCTGCCTCTCTTTGTTTATTGAATTCATTTATCATATTATTCATTTGAGTATTTAGTTGGTTATTATCGGTCATAATGTATAATAGTTAGAAATAAAAAGAGTTAGTGCTGAGTTTTCTTTGTAGCACTAGCATTTAACCCTGCTTGTGCTTGACTAACAGCGGAATCAACGACTTTAGTTGCAGCTCCATACACTTTTTTCCCGGCAGCATATGCTTTCCTTGCTTCACGTTTTGCTTGCGATTCAATATGGGAAACTTCTGCAGAAGTATCATCATATAATTTGTCAAAAGCTCTAACATCATGTTCGTACACTGTATCTCCTCCTGCTGTGGCGGAATATGAACCAAAGTTAAATCTGTTCCAGTTCATACCACTTCTCCACCAATTGTAATAAACAGAACCCAATGTTAAGATAACACCCATGGCAATAGAAGCAACAATAGCAAATTTACCAATTGTTCCCCAACCCGCATTTACTAAGTAAACACCGATTAAAACTCCTAAACCACAAAAGGCAATGGTTCTAAATATATTTTTATGTGATCCGAATCTTTGTTTTTCATAATCGGTAATTTGAACCATACGGCGTCGATTGTTTCTAATAATTTCAAGTTCCTTAATTGCTGTTTCAGCATTATCCAACTCTTTTTTAACAATATCTACCATGGCGATTTGATCGGCTAAATTTTGGCGACTATCAGCTAAATTACATTGAGTGGAAGTAAGAATATTATTTAAATCTGTATATAATTGATTTCTTAATTTACTTAAATCGCTAATTCTACCTTTGATTTCTATAGATGTCATACTAGATTCTCCGCCATTTTCAACCGTCTCTAAATCTTCGAACAATTTGCCTTCGAAAGCATGAATATTATTAATACTATCAAGAAGATCGGTATATTGCACATTTAAAATATCGGAACAACTTGGTTGCAATTTGGATTTTCCAGTTCCAGTAGAAGAAGATCCATTGGAAGCTGGTTTTGGTGGAACTTTAATGGCTGCACCATCCTTGGAATAACATCGGGGCCAGCCTGGTACGGAATCAGATGTTAAACCGCAATATAAAGGGAAATCAAGTTTAACCTCGCATGCTTTTCCATCATCTGTAAGCGTTGATGAGCCTGGACAATTTGGCTTGGACATTATATAATATAATAGGTCATAAAAAAATTATTATTTATTTAATTTTAGTAATAGCAATTCCTAATATAGAAATTGCTAAAGTGAGCCATGAATAGTAGCTCAAATTAACACTGTTTTTTCTTAAAAGACTATCTGCTTGTTGAGCACCCAAGGTATCTAAATTACTACCAGTTTTTAAGAGTTTATGACTTGCTTGTTCATAACTAGCCAATTTTTTAAGCAAAATTATATTTTGGGTTTTATATGAAGAATTGGCACCTAAATTTTTCGACTGCATTTGATTAATGCTTTTTTTTATTTGCTGTTGGATAGATTTTAGTCTGTTGGACATATCTATCTCTTTTTCGCGATTTTCTACTAATAAATTTCCGGGTACTGTGGTTCCAGCAATTCGTTTACCATCCCGAGTCCCAGCATCTTCACACGCCTTAACAAAGTCACCTTGTAGAGGAGTATACCCTTCCTTCATACCACCTAAAAACCCTTCTTTGCGACCACCTACAAAACTTTCTGAAATGATTGTTGAAGTGCATCCGTGGTTTGAGGCAGACCCTCCAACGTCTGCTGCCCAACTACTCCAGTCATCCCAGTTTCTGGCACTTTTACATCGATCTTGCATATGGGTTCTCACATTACATGTATCCGTAACCTGTAACATGCATTGATCGCGTGCACCACAGTCACTGCTCGTTCCGTGTGCTGTACTTTGCGCTGTATTATGAATTTGACCGTTTCCGTCGGGCCTGTTTTTACATTCGTAGTCCGAAGTAACCGACGCACCACCACCAAAGGAGTCAGTCCTTACCCTTATTGAAGTACACGGTTTGTTATTACAACTTTGCGACCGTGATAAGGCTGGACAAGCCTTTCCACCGTTCTGTGCAGCAGTTGTTACAGTTCGAGTCGATGTCTGTGTTCCCGGACCGCAATTTTTACTGCAGTTCGACCAACCTGAAAATACTGAAACTTCACAGTCAGTAGCACAAGGCTTGTCCTGGCAAGGTCTGGTTGTGGATAGGACAGGACAAGCTTTTCCTCCATTTTGCGGTGCGGTTATTATGGTTCGTGTACCCGTTTGTGTTCCAGGACCACAATCTTTACTACAACTTGACCAAGAATAGTCTGAAACAGCACAGTTGGTTTTGGGTGCAAATTGGGCTAAATCGTTGCAATGTGTAATCTCATGTTCTTTACCGGCAGCACTAGTATATAAGCCCGTCGTTTTGACCACCCCTAAACCTGCTGAATTTAGAACTGTACCTGGCCATTTTAAATCACATCCCGCTTTACATGAATCAATAACTTCTTCTAATCCTTGTGCTGGGGTGTCTGTCGTGGGTGTAGCATCTGTTTTTATTTTACTAATCCAAGAATTTGTATCGGTGGACCAACCCTTTGAACATTCGCTGTGGCATAAACGTCTGCTTTCGTTGGTGGCCATGTAGCTGGAAATCATATTGTTTTGGGCAACATTGGATTTTCCTATAGCTGCATTAAATGCAAGGTGCATTTTTCTCAAAGTCTTTTGTTCACTATCATTTACCGTTGTCAATGGATTATAGTAATTTGAATCAGTCATTTTATCTATATATTATAGATAAAAAGAAATTATTCATTGCTTATTTTGCTGCCCTATGCATAGCTACTAATCCTAAAGTAATTGCTGCGCCCAACCAAACAAAATAACGCATATATGCTGCATTCATTTGTAATGTATTATCATGAATTGTGGCGCTTAAGGTGTCGCCTTCTGTCATTAATCTATTCAATCTAGCTTGTTGCGATTGTAAGTCTGCTAGTTGCTGTAAAGTAGAAGATTTTTGTTGATTAAGTTGTCCATCAGTACCTGTTAATTGTTGGTGTTGACTATGAAATGCCATTGTTTTTTGTTGAAGCTCTGTGGCTTTTGCTTGTAAAGCCTTAAACATGGTATTTAATTGATTTTTTTTCGCTCCTTTTGTCAATCCTATAGTACCTCCTTTACACTTTTGGTATCCATTAAGCGTTCCGTTACTACGACCAGTGGGACATTTTGCGTTTTTATCATTCAATAAACAACAACCAAAATCACTACCCCATGGACCAGCGTCATGACACCATTTGATATCACTAATATTGGTTGTGGTGCAATTTTTAGGTGTTGTATCATTCATCATAGCATTTTGTTTTTGTGTATATGCTGATACCGCTTTGTTAAAATTATCTTCTAATTCTTGTAATTGCTTATATTCAGCCGTATTTACTTTCGTCAATGGTGCTTCTGATGAATTTCCACTAAAGTTTTCTATAATTGAACCAAGTCCTGGTTCTGTAGTTTGCTCAATGAGAGCTAATCGTGGTTCCACAGATGCTTCAATGCGAGATTGCATTGAATTAAAGTTAGCTCCTTGCTGGAGACTAACATTTAAATTGTTGCCTTGATTTGATTTTTCGTTAGAGTCGAATAATCCTAATAAGTCCTTTAATGACATGTTCTATACACTAGTCATAGAAAATGTATTTTATAAATTCAGCAATCAATTATAAGGAATCCCCCACCAAGCCAATCCAGCTATAACCAATAATATCACTAAAAAAACAGCTAGAAAATATAATGCTGAAAATTTGTATTGTTTATGCAATAAATATGTTACTAATATAATTGTTAAAACATAATAAGCTAAAGTAAAGTATTCATATTTCATGCTTGTTTTTTTGTTTTTTCTTAAAGTCTTTGAAGCTTGCTGCCAATCATTAACGTTATTTAAATCTTTCAGCTCGTCTTGAAATTCCTGCTTTTGACTTATTAAATTATTTTCATAAGTAGAAACAGTAGTTTTCTGTTTATCAACCATTGACTTCACAGATGCCGCTAAATTTTGCACATCAGATAAAGTATCATGAACCTTGACTAATTGGCTTTTCATTGTATCACAATTTATGTCGGATTTTCTACATTGAATAAAAGCATTTTTATAATTTGTATTTAAAGTGGTGCTAAAGGTTCGATTATATGCATCTAATTGTTGTTTCGTCGTTTTTGAATACTGTGACATTTATATATATACTTGGATATTAATAACAAAGCCGGTAATACTTTGTTTGTACTGCTGTAGGTGAGGAACGGGTAATTTCACATAGTTCTCCTGGTCGTAAACCTATGGCTTTCGCTACTGGATCAAATCTGGAAATTTCAGGAAACTCTGAATCTTTGGTTACATTATATCTTTGCTTAATCTCATTTTTTTCCTTATCATCTAAAATTAAGTGTGATGGTACCATGGTGTGATTTAAAATATTAAATAAATAATCATTCAAATTATAAATATTAACAAATCGCTTATCTTTAATAAATGACTGTTCTACTAAATCTCGGATAGTTGTATTCACTTTATCTTTTGAAACAATAATTAAATCGTCTTTCGTTTTCAGGATATCTTCAATATCAAATAAATCATCCACATAATCATAGACATGAACCGGGCCTAAACGTGTTGCTAAATGATATTTAATGAAAATTTTTTTACCAGTCGTAGGATTTTCTAATAACATATCCAATTGTTTATTATTATACAATGTTTGAATTTCTGTTACAGAGAATCCGCTCCAGTCATCTATGTCAAAACCTCTAGTCTTTAAAATTTCCAAGAGTATAATTCTAGATTTATATACTTTTGAAATAATTGGGCTATAGCTTGTACTCATACTGTTTATATTAATTTAATAATATTTTTAAATGATTTTCAATTTATCTATTTATCAGTAGTACTCACCTTTTTTGTGTCTAATATATTTTCTTTTTCCTTTTCATCTACCACAGTTTCTAATAATGGCATTGTACCTTTCACCGAATCTGTTTTAATGGTTCTCAATACCTTATTTTCCATAACGTCACCATCCGTTTTGGATCCTTCAGCTTTTCCTCTTTCATAATTAATGGGACTGTCATCGTCTGTTTCAGGTGTCCATCCGGTTGGTCTATTTGTCTGTGTTGTCGCTTGAGGATCATAACTTTCCACGATTTCTCCTTCTTCAAGTTCATCAACTAATGGTGGTATATTATATGCCCTAAACCCGTGTTGTGGTGGTGGTAAAACCAATTCTGGTGGACCAGTGACGGTTCTAGTATCAGTTACTGTTACTGCCGGTTGATGGGGATCATAATCAGGAGAATTCGGCCCATATGTTGGTGAGGTTGGATGATAGGTTGGTGAGGTTGGATGATAGGTTGGAGAGGTTGGATGATAGGTTGGAGAGGTTGGGTTATATAATGGAGAAGTTGGTTCATATGGTGGAGAGGTGACAGTTGGGGGAACATCTCCTAATTCACCTGGATATGCAACTATTGGTTCGTGTTCATCTGGGCCAATAATCATTGCATCTGCATTGTCATAATCAATCCATTTTACAGTAAATATAGTATCCGCAGGATAACCTTGATCCACCGCGCCTTGAAAAGTAACTTTATCTCCTTGTTGTAAATCTTTATCTGTGGATTTAAATGCAGTGATTATTCTAGATGATTGTTGTGATAATGGTTGTGTTGTAAAGTCAGTGCTTATAGGTGGAATTCCGAATCCAAAATCTGATACTCCGAAAGACTGCATATTATCATATATTGATGGTTGTGGTGCAAATCCCCACCCTTCTTGTTCTGGTGCTGCTTGTTCACTCGGAGTATCAAATTTAGCACTTGGAATAGGTTTCTCGTGTTCTGCTTTAATTTTATCATATGTTTTCTGTTCAATATCCATCAGTTTTGTTTCTCCGGTTAATTTTTCAAGATTATCCGTTTTTATTAATGGTACTAATTGATCAACATTATCTGCGGTAATAAACCGCATCTGCACGTTCATAGACAATAATTCTTGGTATAATAATTTGAAAGCATAAGGAACATCAACAATGCTGAAACTGCGACCAAATCTACTAATAGGCACAACATTTAATGAGTTTTCTAAATTCCCCACAAATTTCAAAGGACCATCAACCATTGGACTTAAGAAAATATTGCGCGATGCATTGTATACCGCTATAGTACCAGATTTATTACATATTGCCATTCGAAATTGATCTCCGCGAACCATCATTGATTCTCGTAAAAATCCAGCCATTCCATGTGCAATAACCGCATCACGGTCCATTTCTCCGATTCTTAAACCACCATCGTTCGCTCTACCCCCCACGGTTTGTCTTGTTAATACAGTGCGAGGTCCGCGGGCTCTGTAATTAATCTTATCCTTGACCATGTGTTTTAATCTCATATAATAGGTTGGTCCAATGTAAATCTCTGTTTCTAGTTGTTCACCCGTCATTCCGTTATACATAATTTCATTTCCAGTAGAACTATAACCTTGTCTTGTCAATAAATCTCCGAACATTTTATCTTTTGGACCTTTATTCATAAAAGCCGTACAATCACCAAATCCACCATAAATAGCACAAGTTTTACCTATCAAAGATTCTACCAGATGACCAATTGTCATGCGCGAGGGAAATGCGTGAGGATTAACAATGATATCTGGTCGAATGCCATCTGCTGTTGTAGGCATATCAGCTTCTTCTAGCACAATACCAATTGTACCTTTTTGTCCTGCTCTAGATGCAAATTTGTCCCCAATAGCTGGAATTCTATCATGACGTAATCTTACCTTTGCAAGACGACCACCTTCTTCATCTCTGGTCATAAAAGATTTATCTATGTAACCTACAGCACCCTTCTTTGGTTTTATAGATTCGTCAATATAAGCATCAGAACTACTAACTGTATTTGTTGCCATTCCAATTAATATAGTTTTATCATTTACCAAGGAATTTTCTTTAATAAGTCCAGATTTAGGTTCCAAGTGGCTGTAATCATATCCGGGTCTCTTTCCTACTACATTAAAATTATTGACATCCATGAAATTTTTATCAATAGAAATACTTCCAATTTTAGTTTTTTCCTCTTTGGCTTCATATGTTGACATATAAGTAGTTCTAAATAATCCGCGATCTAATGCATTTTTATTAATAATCACAGCATCTTCAACATTGTATCCCGTGTAACACATTACCGCAACTATAGCATTTATACCATATGGATGTTGTTCTTTAGTTACATAATCCAAGTAGCGACTTTTGACTAGTGGTGTTTGTCCATAATTCAGGAAATAAGAGGTTTTGTCCATGCGATTTTGATAATTTGTGTGAAAAACTGATGCTGCCTGTTTGCTCTGTCCACAAGAGAACAAATCACGAGGATATGGATTATTACTTGGATAAACAACTTGGTTTGCCATCACACTTAAAATAGCTGATGGATGAATTTCCTTATGGGTAATTTTATTCTTAGTGTAATTAGATTGTTCCTCCGTATACATGGCAAGTTTAACACCTTCCATTTCCTGTGTATCCAAATATTCAATGATTGCTTCGCTTTCTTTCAAATTAGAATCTTTACTATATAAGTCTGTTTTGTTATAAATTCTATCGCTATTAATATTAATCTTTTCTTTTTTCTTCCTTGTTCCCGTAATAGCTTCTTCCCAAGTTAAAGTATCCGTTGCAATTTTATCCATGATTGAATCTTGTTGGTAACTAATCGTATCTCCTTTCACATGAAATAAAGGATGAGATGGTCTACCTGCACCTGTTAATATTATTAATTCTTGTCTTTCAATATTCCATCGAATACTTATATATGGACTAAATAGACCATTTCGGCGTTGAGTCTTTAAAAAATTATATAGATCAATAATATTATCTGTAGCACCGATCCAGGCACCATTTACAAAAATCTTTGTAGCTTTGGAGAGAAATCCAATAGAACTTTCCTCTAGTAATGTGACACCCAGAGATCGCAAATGTTTAATAAATGGATATCCAGATAATTTTGGGCTAATTCTTGTAAATATTGCCATATGTTTGTGAAAACCAATGTTTCCACCATCTGGTGTATGAATAGGACATAAAATACCCCATTGTGTACTATTCAACCAACGAGGACCAACAATCTTCGCACCATCTGCATCGATATGAATATTTGTTTTTCTCAATTGTGCTAAAAAACTCCAATAGGATAAACGACTTAAATCTTGTAATAAACCCGGGCGTTTTGTATGTTTTTCTGATCCCCAATCTCCTTTAAATGCTTTACGAAAGCCTGTTTCAACTACCCGATCTCCAAATATCAAAGGTACATTTTCTAAAATCAAATTCATAAAACCAGATTGTTTATACTTTGGGGTTGATTTATTGTAAAAATGTTCATAGTCCATTTTTTTATAAATTTTTGTTTGTTGCAATTTATAATATTCCACAAATAAATCTCGTATTAACATTCCTGAAACTTCAATTCTTTTATATAAATAACTGTCTCTGTTTGTAGGTTTTTCTGTACCTGTCACTACTTGTAATAATCTATTAACGATATATCCTAAATACAATGCTTTTTGCTTAAAATTTAATTCCCCAATATGTGGTAAAAAATAATTCATTAAAATCTCAATTGTATGACTGTTTGATTTACCTTTTGTTAATGAAGCAATATAACCTAGAGCAGATTGTTGTGTAAAAACCAATCCTGCATCGTGGACAGATGGTCTAAATAAATCAAGTAAATTTTCATTTTGCTTAATATCTAATAAACAATATTCAATGATTTCTTTATCTGAAATAATACCAAGTGCGCGCATCACTATAAACAACGGTACCGGTTTTCTAACATTAGGAATAGATACTACAATTTGAGAGTTGGAAGAAGATGGTTGTTCTGCCACCATTCTTACTGACAATGTTCTTATTGGTTTTGATGCATCTTCTGAAACAGATCGTATATTTGCAGAATAACTATACATATCAGATGGTTTCTCTTGGATATAGAGTGTATTGTCAGCAAATTTTTCTTGACATATAATTACCTTCTCTTTTCCGTCAATTATGAAATATCCACCTTTGTCATTTCGACATTCTCCCATATTATATCTCACTTCTGGAGAGAGGCTTTTTAAAATACACATATCGGATTGAAGCATAATAGGAAATTTACCTAAATATATTTTTGGAATTGTTACTACTTCACTATGTTCATATACCACTGCATCACTTTCATTATATGATTTTATGAAAAACTCTACTTCTACATCAACATGAAGTGTAAAAGCATAAGTCATGTTTCTTAATCGTGCTTCATTTGGATACATTATGTGTTCTTCATCATTGTCGTCGTAAATTACTGGTTTACCATAATATAGTTTATCCGCATTTTTACCCCCGATATATAAATAGGCTTGATGTTGAAAATCTTTACTTTTTTCGTGTTGATCTTTAATAAAACGAATTGGATTTTTTTCTTTTAGAACTTGTTTGATCCCCTTATCGAAAAAGTCATTGTAAGATACTAAATGATGATCAATTAAAGCAGTTGGGTTATCTCGAAAATACATACTGATAATTTTCCATGGTACATCATTGAATTGGTCCATTTCTGATATAAGTAAAGCATATATTTTTAAAACCCTTCTTGAGCAAATTATTAAATAAAACAACTTAATAATTTATTGTTGAGGTTGCGTCTGAATACCCGGATTTTGTGCCTTTTGAAAAGCTCTAACTTGTTGTCTAACCGCTGTTTTATTTTCAGTAAGTATTAACATAATAGCACCAATCATCACAAACATAAATACAATAGGTAATAACACTAAAAACCACGCAACGCCCATAAATCCGTGATCACAAAGATATTTAAGAATATAAGTCCATATGACAATACTAATTATTTTCATTAAAAATGTAACAATATTAGTAAATGGAGTTGTAACTGAATAAGTCCCAATTCTGTAAATATGACTCTGCATTGCATTCTGACTCATAATTGCTAAAATACTAAACATTGATAAAAAAAAATATATTTGTGCAGGTGTACATAAAGATTTAATATGTTTTTCAAAATTGTCCATTTCTTATATAAATAGAGAAATAAACTTATGCTACGTTGTATTTTTTAGCCAATAAAGCACCACTCTTCAATTTTTGGGGGATATTAACCATTTCAGGTCTAACTACATCCGCTTCTCGCCCGATTAGCTGAACACCAGCACTAGTATTATCTGCCTTATTATACCCAAACCAAGTATTATAACCATCTTTTAAGACTTCGCCTCCTTTCCAGTATACATCTCTGACATCTGAAAATCCGGGCACATTATTTGCTAGAAATGTGGAAACTCCACCTCCGCGTCTGCGGCGACCACGACCTCCTTTACGGGTTTTTTTGCCTCCTCCAAAGTATGCGTACTTGTCACAACATTTTGTGGAACATCTTTGACCTTTTTTATCATCCCAACATGGACCTCCCCTTGTTTGTTGACAACATCTTATACAGTCTAACCCGTGACGATTGGTACCGCAAGGATTTCCTCCTTTACGACTTTTGCTCCCTCCTTTACGACTTTTTCTTCCTCCTTTACGACTTTTTCTTCCTCCTTTACGACTTTTTTTTCCTCCGCGTCTACGTTTGCGACCTCCTTTAATTTTGCCGTGAGAGGTGGTTACGCCACTTCCAAATGTATTAGTAGGGTCTGGTAATAATGGTTGATCTAATTTACCGTAGTATAATGCATCTACTTTACCTATTTGTGATGGTTTATACATAGGACCAGGTGGGAATGCTGCCATCTTTCCTCCCCAGCTACCACCAAAAGGTGCTGCCGGTGAACCGCCTATAGGTGATATTCCTGGACGACCTCCTCCTCTGTGATGTCTAGTTTTGCGTCTTTTACGACGACGTTTATGGTGTTTGGTTTTTCTTCGAGTGTGTCTCTTAGCCCGTCTGTGTCTTCCTCCTTTGATTGTCATTATATATATAAGCTAGAGAAATTATTCAATATCAACGTGCGTCAACATATGTCTGCGACAACAAATTTTATTGAGACCCATTCTGTCTAAAATTTTTCCTTCCGCCGTTTTTTCCATGTTTAATTGAGTTAAATAAGTCACTTTACTATAATCATCGTTGGAACTCTTAACTTTACGCACCTCTCTCACATAAAATCTGTATTTATCTCCTAAAACTTTACCACAGGTAAAACACTTTACAGGAATGATCATGATATACTATATATTTATATCATTATCTATAAATCAATTTTATTGTATTTCTAAAGTTAATTAGTTGCCTTTTTAACATCGGACGCAGGGAATCTCTTATTTTTATAATAATGAGCATCATAATCATGTCCGTCATATGTGGCACCACCTTCATCTCCGCCAATACAGCTAAAGTTTTTACTTTTTTTCTTTTTAGCCCAAATGCAACAATCTGCGCTACTACAGCTATCTTTTGTTGCTAATGCAATGCAAGCTTTATTTTTATCTTGCAACCCTCCGCTGCAAAGATTAATATTTTGAGTGGTAGTTTTGGGTTGACTAACTTCTACCTTTTTTTCTGCTTTCTTTTCGACTTTGGATTCAATTTCAGAAATAGCATCACTATCTTTCTTCTCTGGATCTATATTATCTAAATTCTCTAAAACTACTACTCTTTGCAATTTGGGATGTGATTTTGGAAATTTTATATTATTTAACACAATGTAAATAACCATGCAGAATAATAACAACACTACAAGTATGATATCTAATATGTGTTTTTCAATAAAATCAAATGCCATTGGAACAATATCTTTTACCATTTATATATAAATGTATTTTTTTATTCTCGTTCCAGTAGTCGCATACCCTTTGTAGTTTTTGTTCGTCGTTTTTTTGTATCGTTTTTTGTTTCTTTATTATGACAAGATTTACATAAATTCATAATATTCGCTTTGTGGTTCTTATGAAATGTTCCTATAAATCCATCTTTATTGGCTAATTTTTGCGGTACTAAATGATGAGCATCAACTGCTTCTTCACCACACTGTTCACACTCCCCCTTTAGTTTTTTTCTATTATAACGCGTGGGTTGTCTCGATAATATCGACTTATCATTGCCACGCTCTTTTCTTATATTATTTGCTAATTCTAAAAAATCATTTGGTAAATGCAATGATTTACATACTTCTAAACCATACATACTTATTCCCGGTCCATCATGCAATTTTCTATCATATATTAAACAATCTGTCTCCGCATCATAATAGACCGCCATATGTTTAAGCGAAAGATTTATAAGGTTTTTTAATCTACTTTCATTTGTTATTTCATGAAAATGTGTGGCAAAAATGAATGAAGATTCCCTATTATGTAACTGAATTACACCCGCCATAAATATACTCATAGCTGATGTAGTTTCTGTACCACTACATAATTCATCACCCAATACTAAACTATTTTTCGTTGCGTTATTAAGAATAGTACGTAATTCAGACATTTCAACCGCAAATGTACTTAATCCTTTAAAAAGATTATCATTTCCCAATATTCTTGTAAATATGGATTTATAAGGTTTATATATGAATTCAGAACAAGGAACAAATAACCCAGCTTGTGCCATAATAACGCAAATACCTATAGAACGAATCAAAGACGATTTACCAACTGCATTCGTTCCATATAGTAACATACCATTTTGCTTTGTATCAAATCCCAATTCTATATCATTGGGTACATAGGTTTCGTCCTCTTGTAAGTTTTCAATTAATATGTGTCGCATATCTTTTGCTCGTAAAAAAGACTGTTGTGCTGAATCATCAATGACAGGCATACAATAATTAAATTTCTTAGCTAAATAAGCTTTTGTTATAACCATATCCAATTCTGTTACATACTTAACAATTGTCTCAATTTGTTCACTGTATTCTTGTAATGATATAATGAAATTTTTGTAAACATCTACTAATTCATCTTTTAAACTTTCTTTTTCATGAAAAATAGAATGATATATAGTATTAAGCTGAACACTGTCTAATCTAAAATTACTTTTCGTATGTTTAATATATTGAACACTGTGTGGATTAAATGCGATCTCTCTCTCCTCATTATTATAAGTTGAAGTATATTTTATTGGTTTTCCCTGATATACTTCTATCTTTTTAAGCGCCTCTTTCAGAATTTTTGAACGATTTCCAGTCATAGATAAAAATAATCCATTCTTGTCGGTTTCGTGGATTTTGATCATTTGCTTTGTCTTCTTTCCTTTATATTTTATGATAAATCTCTCCAAATATAATCGCAAACACTCTAATTCATCCTTACTTTCTTCATATTCTTTCTCAAAATTATCTAGATCTGCAAATATTCCTCTTTTAAAGATATTAACATCAAACTTAACTGTCCCAATCTTGGATGCTTCAGACAGAAGTATATTATCATCAAGTATTTTCATCAATTCCTCACACTTCGTGGAGAGATTAGGACATTTAATATGTTCATTTATTCGTTCATCAGACTTTAAAGTGGTGTAAATCTTCAATATAATATTTAAACTATTATGGAATTGACTAAGCTCGGCAGGTGCTACGCGTTGCAAAATCAGTTTTCTATAGAGACGTTCAAAATCACCGATGTTTTTCAGCTCGTTTCGTATATCTTCAAATGATTCATAATTATCACGTACATATTGAGTAATAGCATATTGTTTTTGTAGGTCTTCACTATTACTGGTGGGATTTATCAAAGTATTATGAAGTTTTCTTTTTCCCATTGGTGTATTACATTTGTTAATAAAATTACTAACAGAAGATAAAACGCCCCTGTGTTGTTGATTACCGATTATATTCAACTGTTTTAACGAATGATTACCCAAAATAAGACGGTCGCCTTTATTATCGAATAATGGTTTCTTAATTTTTTTAACAAGATTAGGATTACACCCATAAATGAAGTTCAAGTGGAAACAAAAAGCTTGTGTTGCTAGCTGATGGGCATCCAAACGATGTGTCTGACAAAATACATGATACTCTTGAATATCGTAAAATTGATTCAACTGTTCTTTGATATAGGTTTGGTTTTCACATTTTTTAGCGATTGATTGATGACTATTATCAACATCATCTAATCGGATCATATGAATTTTATCACATTCGATTTGTGAAAATTGTAAAATATCCTTAATTTCTTCATTGGAAGTTTCATATATTACTAATATTTCACTCGGGTTATAGGAGGAATAAAATCGTTCTATTTCATCAAAAGTGGTTGGGTTATGAAAATATTTTTCTCGATATTCGAAAATGTGTGTATCACCTGTTAATATATCTATGGCAGACATTCCACAAATAAGTTCAGGTGTTTTGTTCAGAAGAATTGATTTTGTTTTTTTTATCCACATACACATACTATAATTTGTAATATCCTTGGTGTTATTATCAAAATCTGTTCCTGGAGAACAAATGCACTTTTCATAGCGAATTTTTGTTGGATCATCTGATTGGACCCATATTACTATTGTAAATCCTTCGCTGGTCATCTTTGGTACATATTTTTCCAAGCAATAATCAGGAAACCCAATCATCCAAGCATCATATCCTTTATATTTTATATTTTTTTCCTTCATGCAAAAATCACATATCCTACTATATTCGGTATAATATTTGTTGCGAAATTGTCCGTCCTTTTTATACCCATATGTTTCAAAAAAAGAACCACATTGCATAAATACCAATGTTTTCTCGCCATATTTTTTACAAGCCTGTGTTTCAATATCGTAAAATTGTTCATGAATACCCATCTAATATAATGTTTGGAGAGACTTTAAATATATATTATATATAATTAGAGTCTTAATTGTCATCTTGTATGTAGTTATGTAGTAAAATGTCGGCATTTTTATTGTAAATATCCCCGGCAAGAAAACTATCCTCATATAATTTTCTCAATATATTTTCAGGAGCTGCAGTACCTGCTTTAATTAAATTATGTTTACGCAGATAGCGTTTAACTTCTAATATACATTTAGAATGTAGTATTTTATGTTCTTCTCTTATTTTCTTTCTAGTTTTACCTGATTTCACTAACACGCCAACTTTACCTTCTTTTTTCCCCAATTTAAATATTTTAATTGTGCGTTTCCTATTAATAGTTTTTAAGATAGTTTCTTTTTTAGGTAATGCCATAGTTTCTTTTAGTTTATTAAGTTTTTCCTTTCTCTCCAATACTTCGATAGTAGGAGGTGGTTTTGGCGGTAATACTAATGTTGGTTTTTTAGAAGCATTGGTCTTTTTAAGTGTTTTTATATATTGTGAATATGTTGGCTTTGAACCGTTTTTTAAACAACCATACGGTGGTGCAGAAGATCGAGTTGATGAAACTAATTGTGGAGGTTGTTGAATAGATGAGATGTTTGTACCGGGTGCTTGTGTAAATGGTTGTGTATTTATTATAGGTGTTTGTGGGGCAATAGATGTGAGTTTTTCTTTTTTCTTCCTGGTTCTTTTTCTATTTTTTTCTTTTTTTTGTTTAATCATAGTTTGTAGATAATTTAAGGATGAATTAAAATCATTTTGAAATTTATCTAGATTATCAGTGTCAGATTGTTTGTTTTTTTTCTCGTGTTCTTGTTGATGATTTTTAATTCTAGATATAAGTTGTTTTTTCAAATTATTAGGTTTGATTGATTGTCTTAAATCTGATCGTTTTTTTGCTTGTTTCTGTTTTCTAGTTCTTTTTCCTATTTTAAAAAAATCTGGATTGATTTGAATTGTTTTTCGTTGTTTTTCCATACTAATAGTTATAAATAGAAAAACAATGAATTAATAACCCAATTAAAGATACATATGTTCAATATGACCGTTTCTATTATTACGTTCTTTAACTTCATTATTATCGATAAACATATCATAACCTCTTTTAATATCCTTCATGGTAAGTTTCGTTTTTTCTTCTTTCGGTTTACAAAATACGCGACGCCCGTGTGCAATTTTTGTTTTTGATAGCAGTGTTTCCATATCTCTCCCATAAAAGGTAAAAGTATCCATTTTGGGTTCGAACCATTTATCGGGTATTTCTTCTTTGAGGGACCAACCAGCATCATTAATCTTTTTCTGAAATATTTTATTTAATTCAGATGCATTATAATCATCTGTTTTAAATCGCCAAGGGAATCTAGAATTTAAGCCTTGGTTATAGGCAAAGAAACAATTTTTAAGATCTGTTTCATATCCTGCTATAATAACCATTAATTGATCTTTGTGATCACTTAATCCTTCACACAATGTGTCTATGCATTCTTTGGCGAAACTATCTCTTTTTTCTTTATTTCCTAAAGCATATGCTTCATCAATAAATAATACGCCACCCAAAGCCTCCTTTATGACATCTCTTGTTTTAATGGCCGTTTGACCTAAATAGCCAGCAATTAAATCAGCACGTGTTACTTTTTTAAAATATTTTTTTTTAAGTATTCCTAATGAAGAGAATATTTTGCCCATAATTTTAGCTATTTCCGTTTTACCTGTACCAGGAGGTCCATAAATACAAGTATGCATAAAATCGTGATTAACCGCATCTTTATTAATATGTAAATTTTGTACGAAGTATATAATTTGGTCTACGATTGAATCTTTAAGACCATTCATTCCAATCATTTTATTTAATTCAAACAAGGGTTCTTTAATATTATGAATGGATTCCATATTGATATTATATTCAATGTATGGAGAGATAGGATTATCCTTTATAAGCTCTAACAAATCAGCAATTCCATTGACCTCACGATCTATAATTTTGAGTTCCTTTTTAATTTCAGGAGGCGGCGCTGGTAATGGTATATCCCAAGCCTTATTTGGTGGTATATATATTGATGATGAACGCTTATGTACAAAACGAGGAAACGGTGGAGGTGGAGGGGTTTTTTTTCGAGATACAATTTGTTTACTATTAAGCGATGAATTATTAGCTAAATCATATTTTTTTGTTATTTGTAATAATAAATCATCTAATGCATCTCTGGCATTTAAAGTAGCATTAAAGGATATTTGTTTTTTGGGATTTGATTGGTCATTTAAAGTTTTTTTTAATTTGAATAGATTGTCCGTTTTTATATTTTGCGCATTTCGTTTTCGTTCATTGCGAATATCATCAATAATTGAATCTAGTCTCATAGTAAAACTATTGCCCTTTTTTTTAATATTATTATTACTATTATCTGTATCTTTTAATAGCAAAGTTTTTTTATTCTTCTCCCAACCGTGTAGAGGATCAAAAAGTGGATTTATAAAGATATTCCCACTAGAATCTAGGAAAGGATCGTTGTTTGAGATATCTTTAATGCAGAATAGCAGATTTTTTTTTGGATTTATTGGATTTTTTGGTGGTTTATTCATATATATATACTTGTTATATTAATTATAACAAATAAATTAAAGAGATTTATAGTTTACAACAGCTAATTACTTCATCACCAGTTATTTCTTTTCTTTTGTACCGCAGTGTCAATTTTTAAAATCGAATGATTCAAACCATAACTTTGTAATTTGTTCATTGCTTCCAAAGCGTCAACTTTCGAAGAAAATGAAATGAAAGCAAAATTACCATTTCCTCTATAATCAGTCATTAATTTGATACGGGTCAATTGACCGAACTCGGAAAACAAATTACCAAGTTCATCTTCAGTTGTCTCAAGACTAATGTTGGTAATGCGTAATGTATACAAATCTTTTTCTGTCATTTTAGCACCGTATGCCATTTTTTTATCCGCCCCATCTCTTTGTCCAGGCGGTATATAACGGTTGTCTGTAACAGGATGAGCGTCACTTTGGAATTTTTTCATAGAACGTTTCATTCTTGTTTTTTCCATATTTTTTAATAGACTTTCCGTCACATCTGTCTGCTTAGCGAACGGCGACTCAATGAAAACTTCTTCTGTTGTATATATAGTGACCGCAGGATCAATACCATCCTTACCTTTGGCAGCACCAAAGTGGCGCATATTATTCTTACGGTACTCTATCCTTCGATTTCGCGCATTTCTTATCTGTTCTTCTGTTCTTTGCATAATGATTTCAATAATATGTTTATATAAGAATATCATTGAGTAGTTCAATTTTTCCTTGGCACGATATAGCATAACTTCAAATAGAGTTTACATTTTCAAATGTTCAAAACTATTTAAAGATAAATTGAAATATAAATTAACCTGATGATGAATGATAATTTACAAATGACAAGCAAAGGTAAACACGATGCAATGGAAGAAATGCCTTGGAGTCTTATTGAATCTTATTTTGATGGACAACATTTAACAAGATGCGTTAGACATCAATTAGAATCATATAATCATTTCGTAAACCACGAAATCCAGAAAACAATTGATATGTTCAACCCAGTAACGATTCATTCTGAACATGATTATAATAAGGAATGTGACAAGTACACATTGGAAATGGTTGTTACATTCAGCAATTTTCATATTTATCGTCCTCAAATTCATGAAAATAATGGAGCCACAAAACTAATGTTTCCCCATGAAGCTCGTTTGCGCAATTTTACATATGCATCATCGATGACAGTGGATTTAAATGTTAAAATTATTAGACGATTTGGAGAAACTCTCACACAAACAGAAACATTTTATAAAACACTTCCGAAAATTCATATTGGCAAAATGCCTATTATGGTAAAATCGGATATATGCGTATTAAAACAATATAAACATCTAGATCATAAAATTACTGGTGAATGTTATGTAGATGCAGGCGGTTATTTCATAATTAATGGTAGTGAAAAAATTGTAATTCCACAAGAGAGAGCCGCTGAGAATAAAATATATTGTTTCAATATTAAAAAAAATAATAATAAATGGGAATGGTTAGCAGAAATTAAATCAGTACCCGATTATAAATGTATCTCTCCAAAACAAATTAATATGATGATTGCTTACAGAAATAATGGATTTGGTCATCCTATTTATATACAAATCCCTAGAATTAAACAACCTATCCCACTATTTATCTTATTTCGTGCAATGGGACTTGTATCCGATAAAGCTATTTGCGAATTGATTCTTTTAGATATTGATAATGAAAAAATGAAAAAAATGTTATTCGGACTCAAAGCATCTATCGTTCAAGCAAATAAACATATTACCCAAGAAGAAGCCCTAATGTATATTGTTGATTTTGCGATGTATACCCCAATCAATATGGAAAAAGAAGCAGGTGAAAAGAAAAAAAAAGAATTTACCGTGTCTGTACTAGAAAATGATTTATTTCCGCATTGTAAATCTGATATCCAAAAGAAATATTTTCTTGGATTTATGGCAAATAAATTATTATCTACTAGTTTTGGATGGATTCTTCCATCTGACCGTGATTCTTATATTAATAAAAGGATTGATCTAGCTGGAACATTATTAAACAATTTATTTCGTAATTACTTTAACAAACTTGTAAAAGATATGCAAAAACAAATTGTTAGAGAAATTAATAATGGATCTTGGAAATCGACTGAAAATTATTTGAATATAGTAAACCAAACAAACGTTTATAAAATTGTAAAATCAACGACTATTGAAAATGGTATTAAACGAGCATTAGCTACAGGAGATTTTGGAATTAAAAATACCAGTTCATCAAAGGTTGGTGTGGCACAAGTATTGAATAGACTTACATATATATCTAGTCTATCACACGCGAGAAGAATAAATACCCCTATTGATAAAAGTGGTAAGTTGATCCCACCTAGAAAATTGCATAATACCCAATGGGGATATATATGCCCAGCAGAAACACCAGAAGGCCAACCCGTTGGCGTTGTAAAAAATTTAAGTTATATGGCTCATATCACTATTCGTTCTAATAGTAATCCATTATATGAAGTTACTGAAGGATTTATTACGACAATTGAAAATATGAATGTAAAAGATTTATTTAATAAAGTTAAAGTGATTATTAACGGTAACTGGATAGGAATTGCCAATGAACCTTACGAATTATATTTGTCCTTGCTTAAAAAAAAATACAATGGTATTATTAATATTTATACTTCCGTTGTATTTGATTATACAAATAAAGAAATTAGAATATGCAACGATGCTGGTCGGCCTACGCGCCCTCTACTTAAAGTCAAAGATAATAAACTTATAATTACTCCAGAAATTGCTGCAAAAGTTAAAGATAAAAAAATAAAATGGGCAGATTTGCTCGTAAATCATGAAGTACACGAATCAATTTTAGAATATATAGATCCGGAAGAACAAAATTTCACGATGATTGCAATGACAAAACAACATCTTGAAAAAATGGATAAATTTAATTATACTTACACACATTGTGAAATCCATCCCAGTACAATATTTGGTATCCTAGCTTCGTGTATTCCATTTCCCGAACATAATCAATCTCCCAGAAATACATATCAATGTGCCATGGGTAAACAAGCAATGGGGATGTATGTTACTAATTTTAAAAATAGAATGGATAAAACAGCGTATATTTTGAGTTATTCAATGAGACCATTGGTAGATACTCGATTGATGAAGTATATTAAATTAGATAGAATTCCATCCGGTGAAGTAGTCATGGTTGCAATTATGAGTTACTCTGGATATAATCAGGAAGATAGTATTATATTTAATCAAGGTGCGATTGACCGCGGGATGTTCGCTGCAACCATTTATCATACGGAAAAAGATGAAGATAAAAAAATTCATGGCGATGAAGAGATTCGTTGTAAACCAGATAGAACAAAAACCAAAGGTATGAAATTTGGCAATTATGATAAATTAAATAATAAAGGTGTTGTCGCTGAAAATACTTTACTGAACAATAAAGATATTATTTTAGGGAAAATAGTACCCATTAAAGAAAATAGAAACGACCATACAAAGGTTATTAAATATCAAGATCAAAGCAAATCATATCGAACAAATGAAGAATGTTATGTAGATAAAAATTATGTAAATTGCAATGGCGACGGTTATACATTTGCAAAAGTTAGAATTAGAGCTTATCGTAAGCCCGTGATAGGGGACAAATTTAGTAGTCGTCATGGGCAAAAAGGTACAATTGGTATAATTTTGCCAGAAAAAGATATGCCATTTGATGAAAATGGGTTAAGACCTGACATCATAATTAACCCTCATGCTATCCCTTCTCGCATGACAATTGGTCAACTGAAAGAAACTTTGCTAGGTTGTGTTCTTTTAGAACTAGGTTTATTTGGCGATGGAACCAGTTTTAATAATTTCCCCATAAAAGATATTTGTAAGTTGATGACACAACACGGTTACGAAGCACACGGAAATAAAGTATTTAATAATGGAATGACTGGTGAACAGATTGAAACAAGTGTCTTTTATGGTCCGGCATTTTATCAAAGATTGAAGCATATGGTCAAAGACAAACAACATAGTAGAGGTCACGGCCCTATGGTGGTTTTGACGCGTCAACCGGCGGAAGGCAGAGCAAGAGAAGGAGGTCTCAGATTTGGTGAGATGGAGCGAGATTGTATGGTTTCACACGGAGCTAGTAGATTTACCAAAGGAAGAATTTATGATTGTTCAGATAAATTTACTACTTATTGTTGTAAGAAGTGTGGTATGCTTTCCATTTACAATGATAAGAAAGGAATTCATTTATGCAAAACTTGTGATAATCGAACAGACTTTGCTCAAGTTAATATTCCATATGCCTGTAAATTGTTATTTCACGAGCTTATTACAATGAACATTGCTCCAAGGATTATTACTGAATAATTCTTACATAATTTAGGTGTGTATAAAATTTTTAATTATATTTATATTGATATATGGGATGGATACAAATTAAAAGAGGTTAAAAAATAATAATGATAATATATCAGATGACAGAAGTAGTATACAATATTAGGCAATTTTTCGAGGAAGGTAAGGCTTATTTAACACAAAAAACGCCATTTAAAGATAAGCATTCTTTTGAAAAACGGTTATCAGAAGCCACAAGAATTATGGAAAGATATCCAGATAGGATTCCTGTAATTTGTGAATGTATAGGAGGAGAAGTCCCGGACATCGATCGAAAGAAATATTTAGTACCTTCTGATTTATCCATGGCAGAATTTCTTTATGTAATCCGAAAACGCATTAAAATTAAACCTGAACAAAGTATCTATCTTTTTGTTGGAGATTCCGTTATGGTCGCGGGTTGTCAGATAATGAGTAGTGTTTATGCCGAACATAAAGATTTAGACGGTTTTTTATATACCTGCTATAGTGGAGAAAATACTTTTGGATAAAATAATATTGTTTGTATATATAAATGCCTTGTGGACAATACCCGTACGGACTTTGCAGAACGCTACCATCAGGACAACAACGAGGAAGGTCTAGCCGACCCACTATTGGTCGATTGAGTTACTTACAACGTCAGACAAAACCAGCACCAACACGTAATTACGGTAGTGAAGATGCTCGTGCACGAGCTCTTAGGCGCCGTGTGGCAAGAGTGAAAACACCATCCAGGGATCAATATGGTAATACAGTTAATTATGGATATGGCCCTCTTTTCGGATTAAGAAAAGGAGTTGGCAGAACATGGTTGCCAAATGGGCAATGTCGTTTTATCTTTAGCGCAAACAGTGGAGCAGGTGCTGATGTTACCTACTGGAAACGTGTGATGGGTGGCTCTATGAATATTGTCACATCTGGAAGTGGTGGAAATGAATCGTGTGGATTCGTTGCTTGTAACAATGCAGCAGTCAAAACTCTTGGTACTAACTAAATCATAATTTATTCTATTCTATTATTATAATGAATAAGTTATTAGCAGAATTTTTAGGAACTTTACTTTTCTTATATGTGATTTTAGCAACAGGCTCAGCTATTCCAATTGGTATTGCATTGATGGTATCTATTATGATTTTCGGACCATTCTCAGGTGGAAACTTTAATCCAGCTGTTACAGTTATGATGGTTGCAAAAGGTTCCCAACCACCATCTGATTTGCTTCCATACATTGTTGCTCAAGTGGCCGGAGGTTTAGCAGCTTTGGAATTATATAAACGCGTCAAAATATAAATTCTATATATTTTCTAATTAAATATATATAATGAGAAGAACGAGAAGAAAAGGAGGTTCCAGAAAAAAAAGAGGAGGTGTAGTGAATTTTCTCACCAATCAGGCGAATTTGATTAAAAAAGCTGCTGAACAAGCGGCAGCAAAAGCTAGAAAAATGGCGGAAGACGGTCATAATGCAACCATGAGAGGGATTACCAAAATGCATGGCGATACAGTCGGAGCAATAAATGCAGCGGGGGCGAAAGCGAAAGAAGGCCTATCCAAGATCCAAACTCAGGCAGCACGAGCTCAAGGCACTTTTGCAAGTGGTGTACAACATGCAGAAGGTAGGGTACACACAGCGGTGGCAGCTGGTGGAGGAAGACGCCGCAGAACTCGCAGAAAACGCAGAACTCGCAGAAAACGCAGAAAACGCAGAACTCGCAGAAAACGCAGAAAACGCAGAACTCGCCGACGCAGATAATTTATATATAATTTATTTTAGCAATTATATATATATATGCAAAGATCCGACAAACCTTTGGTTAATCTAAGAAAATTTATGTCATCCCAAAGACCAGTGGTAGCAAGACAAGTGGTAGCAAGACCAGTGGTAGCAAGACCAGCGCCCGTAAACACAAAAGCGGCACTTGATGCGGCACAAAAAGCACACTATGCGGCAGAGAATGCGGAAGATTTAAAGCGCAAACATAATGCCGTAACTGAAACACAACAAACAGTAGCAACAACAACAGCAGCAGTGCAGGCAACAAAAATTGTAAAAAATCAAAAAAAAGCAGCAATGGATCTCGTTCCAAATCATCACGATAAAACTCAAATAATTAAAGAACACAATGATGCAGTAGGAGATTTTAAAGATGCAAAGGACGATCTAGCTCAAGCAAAAAAGGATCATCAAGCGGCAAAGGCGGCTGTCCAAGCAGGAGGTAGACGTAGAAGGCGCCACACTCGCCCCAAAAGAAGAAAATCTAAACATCGTCGCAAAAGACAGACAAAGAAACGCCGTCGAAGAAAAACAAAGAAACGCCGCAAAAGACATACGAAAAAACGCCGTCGGTCTCGTCGTAGATAGGTTATTAACTTCTAATAATTACTATACATGTTTAGAGTAATTATTAGTTCAATAATAGTAGTATTTTCATTATTTATAGGATTCTATCCACATACGGAAAATTGTAGTATACTGAAATGGGTCGGATATCAAAAATGCCCTGGTTGGGAATTCCACATTATTTTGGGCAGTTTATTATATATTTTAGCAGTTTTCATATCCCAGAAAGGTACTTTTAATTTAATTACTTCTTATGTACCATCTTATACATCAGATACATTAAAAGAAGTCCAAATCCAGTAAAATACATATTTGCAAATACTGGTACAGTTTTAGATTTCTTTTTTCGTTTCTCTCCACGAAGCAACCTATTTCCTGATAAAAATCCTTCTGCTCTCTTTTGATCAGCTTCATACTCATTTATTTCTGCGACTGCTACATGTCCGCTAGTAGGAGGATTGGTTCTATCGTCTCCTTGCACAGGAAATGTGACTTCTTTACAATCAGGAGTAGCTCCTTGTTGAAAAGCAGAAAACATACTCATTGGGTTTAAAGCACCTGCATCTTCTAAAATACCGGGTAAAAGACCTTTGAATTCAGAGAAATTTACACCTAACCCAGATGATATTAATGGTATACTGCCATCTGGCACATTATCAATATAAATATATCGAGGCACAACTTTTTTAGTTGATACATCTTTGCATTTGCCTGCTGTTTTAACATAAAATTTAGGCCCTAAAGGACCACCGGTATCAGAAGCGGGACCTCCTCCTGCTACCAATAATTCTACATAATTTATAATACCAGCGACATTTTTTGCCATAGCATCCATATTACCAGCACTGCTTGCGCCCATCGCCCCTGGCGTTCGAATATGTTTATAATATTTATAATCGGGTCCAAGCATACTTTCTTCAAGACCTACTGCTCCATTTGCTATTTTATCGAAAAAATTTGACATGCTTATATAATAGTTATATAAAAATGTCTGTTATTATATAATTATATGGAAACTGGAAGAGAATGTAGAATTTGTATGGTAGGAAGTGATGAAGAGAGTCTTATACAACCTTGTAGATGTAATACTGCTTACGTTCATGAATCTTGTTTACAAAAATGGAGAAATGAAAATACTGATAATGAAAAATATATAAAATGTGAAATATGTCAAGCAGACTATGTTATATTACAGGATCATCCAAAAGAAACATTTCAAATAATAACTAGATCAACACGCACGACCTGTCCGTTATTTTGCCTATACACCGTGTACTTGCTCATTGGGTCATTGGGAATTACTACACTTGATATGTTTTGTGATCAGATATCGTTGGTTATATTAAATGGAGGAAATAGTAAAAATATAATTAAATTTGATATCGATGATAGCTTGTCTTGGTTTATTTATTATTTAAGTTACACTTCATATATTTGTTGTATGATATTTTTTATACACATAGTATTTGGGTTAATAACTTGTGTTCACAGAAAACAATTTTATATGAAAAAAACGAGATGTAAATTTACTTTTTATTTTATTATGAGTTGGACATATTTTTACAATTTTTACATATTTTATAAAGCGATGAACAGGGTGGATCTATATATGGCCGCATCATTAGCGAGTGTTCCCATTAATTTTTTTATTATGAAAAGAGTAGCACAAATACACAATAATACTATAAGGGAATTAAATACCAATAATGTAGAAACAATTATATCCGTGAGATATAATCCTTTAATAGAAATTACAACAATCGAGGACGAGGCCGAGAATTAAATACCACCACCAGCCTTATCTAATTCCTTTGCTTTTTGATTTTTTGCATCATTAACATCACTTACAGTAGATTTTATAGTAGTAGCATTTTTTGCTACATCTTTTTTATTTTTTGCAATCTGTGTATTAAATCCTTTTATTTGGGTTTGTAATGCTGCTAAGCGCGTTTCCATATTTTTTTTAAAATCATCAATTTCTGTTTGTTGTTGCTCTACTGTAGCTGTATTTTTGTATGTTAAATCATGTTGATCTGGATTGCAGTTGGCTAAACCTTCTATATCAGTTATGAAATGTTGAATAATTAAATACATCATTAAAAAAATTAGAATCAATGTTAATGTCATTATATATATAATTTTATTATTTATCGGGCTTAAGTGCATCGGCCATTTGTGTAACATGTTTGACATTTAATTTAATACCCTTCGTATTATTATTCATTTGGGCTTCTTCTGATGTTATAAGTTTAGACACCTTATCCATTAAAGCTAATATTTCTTTTTTGGTATTTGCCATTATTGTTTTTGTATAGGAAGCAGCTTGTATATTTTTTTGTACGGCTATTGTTTTACATCCACCTTCCGCATCAGATGGCGTTTTGCAACTATTTTCTAAACCTTCTTTAGTTGATAAAATAAAATGATTGATGATTAAATAAAAAAACATAAATATCAAAATGTATACTATTATCTTGTTCATGGTATATATTTACTCGATTTTTATTTTCTCAACTGGTTATATATAATGAATAATGTCAAGAAGAACAGAACCGGGTTAAAATTATTAGGTTCAGGTAATAATAATTTTCGCCGTTTTACTATGAATAAAACCCAACAAAATCAACCCGTGTATTCCAATGTTCAACCAAGATGTCCTGGTATAAAAGGACAAAGAGGAGGAAAAGATTGTTCAGGCTCAAATACTAATGTAGGCTGTAAAAGTTGTTTGGGTTGTCTTTATACATTTGATGTATCTAGCAATGCTTTTGGCGGATCTTACCCTTCCTATGGTAGTTTTATTAATATAAACCTTGTTGTAGATTCAAGTTCGAATCCACCATGTGAATGGCAATACAATGGTATAGTTGAAGGGTTTTCTTTAAATGGTTCTCTTCCCTATAATGCACGTGTACAAATCAGTATAGAAGATAATAAATGTGTGTCAGTCCAAGATATTTGTGGTGTATATTTTTATGCTCCGGTTGGAGGCAATAATGGTACTTACGTCGGAAATTTTAATCATTGCACCGTTCCTCCGGGGCCAGTGGTTAATACTATTTATGACATTATAAATCTGAAACAAAGTAATTTTGTTACAACGGCTAAAAGAATGGGAGCACCTTACAGAAATCCTATTGCAGGATGGAGAAATAGTTTAGATTGTAATTATAAAGATTGTTCTGGTGGTGTTTCATCAAATGGTGGTGGTGGTCCTGGTACTTCTCATTGGGCTAGTAAACAACCAACAAATACTGTATATAAAGACAACTATTCTGGCCCAAAATCTAATTGTTCTTCCGACGCTAGTGGCTGTGGATGCTGTCCCAAAGATTGCTCTAATGCTATAGTACACCGACCAGGTATCCAAGGTCGAACTCATAGACCCATTATTCGCTCTGGTATGCAACCAAAATCTTCATGTTGTAAACCCAATGGAACACAGTGCTTTAATAATTATAGTTATAGTTATCGACAATATCAGCACAATAAACGATGCTTAGATTACCAACGGAGTCAGGAGAAATATGTGGGTAGCTATCCGGCTTGCGCGCCAGGAAGAGATGGTAAACAACACTGCCAAAATGCTTATAGGAAAGCATCTTGTTGTGATTGTGATTGTAGTAATAACGTTACCACTACACCTCCATTTAAAAGAGGCGGATGTAGTAATAAATCCGAAACAAAAACCATTTATAAACCAAGCAACAAAAAGTTTAGTCATCAAGGAGCCGTGACTTCTGGTGGGCGTCTCGAGAGATTGAAGTTAGACACTATCAAATCAGCCAATTCTAAATGCATTAAAGGTCAACAATGTAGAGTTATTCCTACTAAATTTTCCGATATTACAAAATTTTATAAATACCCTAACGGAAAATATGGTGCAGGCAAGCCTCGCTTTACTGGCTGGATGTTTAATGGTCATCACTCAGAAGTGAAAGGAAGGGTGTATAATATGGTTCGCTATAATCAACAACCATTGGGTATTCCTCAATTAACGGCTCATCCACCGGGAAAAACTTGCATTAAGCAATGCTTCCCTCGCACATTAGATTTGGGTTCGAATCGATCTACTGCTGCTGGTAACAGAGCTAGAATTCCTGGGTCTAAATGTTCCGTAAATTATTGTGTTGTTGAGCTGTATGGTAATTCGACGTCAATAAGTGAGTTAGCTGATTTTGTGCCTGGATTAATTGTACTTCAACCTAGTACTGGTTGGACAGGGACAATTCTTAAGGCAAGGGGTGATCCAGCCATCACACCACCGACTTGGGGATGGTTAACTGTACAATGGAATGGACAGGGTATTTGTCAAAAACCCGATCTCACCTTAAATCCCAGTGGAACCCCCACAGATCAATTGGAAATCATTGATACCCCTCATTATTTTAAAATTCAAAAAATTACTGCATGGAGTGCCACAAAGGATTGTGGTTGTGCTCCTTGCAATAACATACCTGATCAAACCGGCCAAGGCCTACGCTGCTGTTAGCATTAATTAAAACTACTTAAATATTTCAATTAGTTTTAATATATAAAATGGGAAGCTCTGCATCAGTAATGAAATCTTCTAAACTTACAAAACCGGATGATTGTCTACAAGAAAATTGGAAACAAATTCTACAACTATTTGATAAATTAGATAGCGATGGAACACATTCTATAGAAGTGGGAGAACTAATGGGACATATTGCTGTTCTGCATGTTAATAATAATATTAAACAACTGAATGACAAGAAAATAACATTTATTAATAATACAGAATTCGAGGAAAAACGCATTCAAGCTGATTTAGAAAGAAATATTGAAAAATTACAAAAAGAAGCTGAGCATAGTATTCAACAGCTAGAACAATCTAAAACAGAATATTCTACAACTATCGAAACGTCCATTCAATCTTTAAATGATATGTCCCCTGAAGAGAAAGGTCAGAAAATTAGAAAAAGTATTTGTGGAAACAAAGATTCCATTGAATTTTGGGATTTTTATAATTATATGAAAACACGAACAAGTGATATTCCAAATATTATTTGGTAAGATTATCATTGTATTTTCTTTGTCTTATATAAATGTGGAGTATAAAACAAAGAAGAACCAAACCAAGAACTGTAGGAAATAAGGTAATATACCCAAAATTAAATGCAACGGCTAAACCAAATCGATATGTAAATCGAAATACTTATTTAGATGTTAAATGTAACAAGGACAAAGGTGCTGGCTGTACTATTGTAGGTTGTCAGTGTTCAACAGGTGCCTCTGGAAATACTTATTGTTGCAAAACAGCCCCATATCGCAATCCAATTTTAGGATATAGGGAGCATTTGGTAGATTGTTCCGCCACAGATTTAGGTTGCAGACTTCCGATAAATGATGTATCAGGAAATGTCTATAAAGACAATTATGCAAAATCTTGTGGTGATCCTGCTAATTCCTTAGTATGCTATAATCCTGTAATTAAAAAGACGCAAAATCGAAATGGTTGTGTTAATGAATCCTACAATTATAGTACAAATCAATACTTAACTCGTCGTTGTCTTACTTTTCCCCAACAAGAATTTAATTTTCAATCTCAAGTCCCCGTTGATGCTAGTGGATGTTGTACAAAATTTAGATCTTGTGCCAATTGTCAATACGGCTCATCTGGTGTTTGTAATTGTTCTATTAATGGATTTTGTACCCCTTGTGGTCATAGCCAAGCCTGCATAGGAATCAATAAATTACCTTGTGAAGTTAAAAATACTAAATGTTTTGCTATTTATAAAAGAAGTAATCCAAAATTCAATAGGCAAGGTGCAGTATCAGGTGGTTCTCGCATTAATAGATTAAAATATCAAACCAGAATAGTAGCACAAGGTAGAAAAGTGAATGGTATAAATAATGTAATTAATCGCCGAGGTCCTGCTGCCAATTATATGACGAGTAGACCATTAACTATGAATGCTCCCGGTTGTTGGCTTAATAAAGATAGAACAAGGAGTGGTCTTGCTCAAAGATGTAAGGTGACCGACCCTTGTTGTTGTCCTACAACTGGAGAAACTCCCTAAAAAATTGAATGCATTTAATAATTTAATTAAAAGTTATTAAACCAAATACAACAATTATTTTCAATGATGCCACACAAACAACTAGCACATTATTTGCAACGGAAAAGAAAAAGTACAATAGACAAGTCTCTCAAACGTTTGACTAGTGCTGGTACCAATTCACTTTCCCACAATTCATATGCACACAAGGCAGCAGTTCTTATACAACAAAGCGATTTTACTAAAAAAATGAAGAACGATGTGTCTTTGTTATACTTCTCCGCAGATTTGGTGGATTTCATGCATTGTGTGGAGAGAAGAGAGGGATTAAATGACTATTTTGCAAACCTCACAACTAGCCGTTATACTTATGAAAATAAATTCGAATTTCACGAAGAAATGATGATAGAAAATATACTTTATTTAATGGATAACCAAAAAATCATATTCTTTCAAATGGGCGTTCCAGATTATTTGACCTCGGAAACACCCACAAAACGTGTTTACGACGCACACGCACTTTGCATCATCATGATACCAAGAAAAGATACCTATGATTGCTTTTATATCAACTCGCACGGACACACAATCGATACGCAGGATTATTATGAGTTTATTATGTCAAAGAAACGATCCCGTAAGATCAAACTTACAGAGCCAGCAGACGTTGTGTTTATGAAAGCTTTGGTAGCACATATCAATACAAAAGGCGACATTAAAGTCAATTACGATGGTACATCCAAATACACATATAGAGGCGCAAACCTCCAAGCAGGAGATAACCACGGCGTTTGTTTTATTTATCCATTAATTATTTGGTATAATTTTGGAAAGTTCTATACAAAAAGTCAGGTACTAGAAACAGAGTTTGGAAAGATTGAAGTTCCAACAGGAAAAAGCCTTATGAAATCAGGTAAACTCAATCATTTTATAGAATCGTTGTTTTGGCGATTCTGTCCCAAACATTTTGAAATTCTACACCATCAATATAATTTGAATGCTTCACAACAAAAGTTTTCCGAGTTTATGGAGAAAAGCATTGCACAAGATACATATCGGTTTATTAAAATGTTAATTGGCCCGTACATATCATATATTCAACAATCGGGGTTTAAACAGAAAATTAAGTATTAGTATAAGTACTTATGTCTACCGATTTGCAATTATTACGAGATTCTATAAAAACAAATATTAGTGCTACAACAAATGTATATGATGTTGCTGGTCAGTGGTTACCACCTGGCAACTATTATTTTTTAATTAATTATACTGGTACAGGGTGTGTAAAGGGAGAATTAAATTGTAGAGGATTTAAAGCAGAATACACTTTCGCATCAAAAGATATTATTAAAATGATGGCTTGTGCACAAGCCAGACTTGCCAGACGAGCTAATATTAGAGATGATGACATGCCTAATTATAATTCACCTATAACATCACCTACAGCTAATTATCCATCGAATCTAGTTAGTCATCAGTACGGCAATGTTCAACCACCACACACATCACCAACAATGAGGACACATCGCCGTCGTTTACCAAATATTAACACGCGTCCTACTTGTACGATTTGTTTGGATGTTTTAGATGATAATCCTAAAATTCTGAATTGTCAGCATAAATTTCATTTAGCTTGTATAACCAGATGGTATGCTACCAGACAAACTTGTCCCATTTGTAGACGACGAATTTCGATAGGGTTTGGGGCAAATAGACGACCTTCGAGATATGCAGTTATTAATAGACAAGTACCAAGACAAAATAGAGAAAGAAATCTTAATGACAATAGACAATCGAGGTTACACGGAATGCCGCGGCGTAGATATAGAAATCAACAGTCTTTGCCAAGTTTAATCTCTTGAATTTTTATCATTGATCATAATAAATGACCAATAATAAAAAAAGTAAAAGAAAGAAAGTCAAAAAGGAGATTATTTACAGAACCAAAGAAGAGAGACAAAAAGAAGTTAAAACTATCCTTGAACAATTGAGCAAATTAGATTTAGATAGTAAATACGAACCTATCAAAAAATTATATGGTTTATTTAAAACCTATATAGCTGAAGGAAATAGAATAATTGTCAATATTCCATTTCCAGAGATAAAAAGAAGAATAAAAGGTCTTCTAGCCGTATCTATCAATGAAGAAGTGTGGTTAAAGTTGAAAAAAGAATAATTATTTTTTATAAAACCTTTTAACAGTAGAAGTTCCCAAAAATATATTGCCCGAATTAGTTGTCTTATGATGAGGGATTTTGTTTTTTGTGCACCAAGTTATGCATTTTTGGATATTTTTTGTAGTTAATTGATTTAATCTCTCCCCTTTTCTTTCTTTGTTCTCAATAAATCTCAATGTTGTAAGAATATTTTCCATCTGTTGCTGACCTAATATGGCATTTATATCTACCAAATTGGAAATAAATCGTTGATTTATAGGTATGTCTAAAATAGTAGATATGGACACAGTTTTAAGATTCATATTATTTAATACGCTGATAATACTATGTAATTTTTGTGCTATAGTGGATGTGTTATGGTATTTGAAACCCATGCAAACAATGTATTTCTCAGAATTAGCATATCTACTTGTTTGAGGTTTTATAATGTGAACATTTTTATAAAATGCAGCCAAAACATACAAGATATCAATGGACGGTTTCATAAATGTATCAAAAACTTTTAATATAAATGTTCCACCATATCTTTGTAATCCAATGGCATAAGCTACTTGTGATAGTATTAGACGAAATGCTAACTCTTCTTGCTTATTAAAATCAATCGAAAAGTCAAATCCTCCATCACCTGTTACTATATCCATAGAATTACCGTAATTTTCAACACAATAATTAAAATTTTCTGGATTATATAAATTACCTGTGCCATCTGCACCAGATTCAATAATAACATTTTGATGTTTATCCAAGAAGTTTTCACTTTTCTTCCACCCCGGCACATTTGTATTTGTTCTGTCGATTAATGTCATTCCATAATATGTATCATCATTGTTTAATCGCATCAATTGTATCGCTTCAATAAAGCCGCCAGGGCCTTCTGCCAAATGAAAAGATCGAATGGACCTGTTATACTGTGCAAATATATCAAAAATATTTGCCATTTCGATAAATTTGAAAAATGCACGTGATAATGGTTTCAATTTACTAATAGGATATTTACTATTAGGATAGCAGGTATGTATATATTCATATGGATTCGTATATTTCTTGATGTTATCCCAGTCTTCACTATGTTTATCAATTTGTCCTTTTATTTGATTTAGATATTTCGCAAGTGTTTTATTTATCCATTCTATATTAGTGTCGTTGAATTTTAATTTAAAATTTGATGAGTTTATGATACCTGTTACCAAGGGTAATGTGTAATATGTCATATTACTTGATATAAATCAAAATATATTTATATCAATTTCATTGTTAAGACATATTTATGTATCCTTTTTGCTAGGCGTTTTAATCTTGATTCTAGGACGCTTGATTTTAATTTTAGGTTTACTTGTACCAACTGTTGCTTTTTTTAATTTTATTTTTCCCAACTTCTTAACACGAGGTTTATCTCCATCTACTTTTTTAACAACTTCATCTAATTCTTTATTTGTTTCACCAACTTCATTTTGTTGGTCTTTATTTAAATTTAATTGGATTTTTTCAACTGCTTCGGCATCTACATCGCGTATTTTCTTAAATATAAAGAATTTATTTAGAAATGATACTTTCTTTTCATCAGAGGTCATGTTTGGTGCTGTCCCAATATCAGCTTTGCGCAATTGTCTACTTTTAATTCGATGTTGCATCTCTTTAAATAGTATATTAAAGTTGCCTATAGATGTTGGGACGCCCAATTCTTGACACTCTGGTACGGTTAGTAGTGCAAATCCATATTGTTCGAGAATGCGAATCAGATAGTCATAATTTACCAAATATTCTGGAAATACTTTATTAATAGATTCTTGATACACATCTACTTGATAACCTAAACATGATTCATTATTATCAAAAGTATCACTGTCATATTGTTTTGTAATCTCCCACATTTTTCTCTCTCCTACCATAATTTTAATACTTTCACCCGGTTCTTTATCTTCCAATGCACGGAATACTTTGGTTCCATCATAACTGGTTCCTATAAAATAACCACCTACTTTACAACATTCACTCACATTTCGCAAGAACCCATTCAAAACAGTTTTGTTCTGAAAGAAGTAATGAATAGAGAATTGATTTGATACAATATGAAATCCATCTTTTCCTTTGCCATATTGTTTATATACACCACTTCCTAATAATGCTTCGTCTTTTGGACCTTCCCCAAATATGGCTTTCGTGATTTGTTTACCTTTATCTGTAAAACAAGCAGGACAATCACCATCTTCATTTCTACCTCGAATATTTAAACCACTATTCGCGGAAACAAATAATGCCAATGGCATACTTTTCCATTTTTTTCTGTAATTTAAGAATCTAGCACAAGCGCCATTTATTCTATTTTGAATATTATCCTTTGAAATATCTAATCCAAAGACGAATGATAATTTTGCCGCAATCCATTTTGGAAAATCACCTCCTTTTCCAACAGTCATATCAATTAAAGTATCACCTCTATTAGCAACACTTAATATTAATATTCGTTTTACAAATAAGTTATGAAAATCTCTCATTGCTCGAGTAATAGTACTATCACTTTTTCTATTATAATATACATCATCTTCTACCAATTGCGATGGTATATTAATACCAGATCTAATCATCACTTTTGTTACTGGGTTATGAATAGAACGCCATACACTATTTGCAACATGGTAAGCATTACCAAAGTTATTTTTACCAGCTCTATATTCCGCTGTTTTCTTTTTTCTTACCCGAATAGGAATCCATTGGTAACCTTTTTCTT
>Ga0233412_10000026_pt1 | contig 89263 bp, 81 predicted proteins | sample Na_anoxic_4_MG_FD_180667 | JGI IMG/M metagenome (GOLD analysis project Ga0233412, IMG submission 180667) | Seawater microbial communities from Saanich Inlet, British Columbia, Canada - Na_anoxic_4_MG | ecosystem: Environmental > Aquatic > Marine > Inlet | place: Canada: British Columbia... | reverse complement strand
CTTGTCTTTGACGGGAAGGCGCCAGCCGAGAAGAACGCTGTACTAGATGAGCGCAGAGAGAGGAGGCGAAAGGCGACCGTCCGGCGAGGCGAAATCGAAGCATTGCTGGTCGAGTGTGTGGACCAGGATGATCGTGAGGACTTGCAGTCGGAGCTTAACTCTGCCAAGAAGGCGGCCGTGCGCCTACGTAGGTCAGACGTCGACGCCGTAAGAGAGCTGTGTATGAGTATGGGCGTCGCCTTTGTCAACGCAGAGGGTGAGGCAGATGTCCTATGTGCTCAACTTGTAAATAAGAAGCATGTCTACGCTTGTTTGAGCGAAGACATGGACATGTTCGCTTACGGATGTAAGCGGGTGTTGCGATACCTGAGCCTACTGGCCAGGACGGTAGTAATGTACGACTTTGACGGCATCATCGAGACACTAGACATGACGTCCAGCCAGTTTCGGGATGTGTGCGTGTTGGCAGGGACAGACTACAATAAGGGCGTGTGCGTGAGGACCCCCGTGGCGCGCGCCATGGAACTCCACCTAGCTTACCGGCAGGAAGACACACTAGGTGCCGACTTCTTTGAATGGTGTGAGAAAGAGGGCCATCTCGGAGCGGGTGGCAACGCCTACGCATTACTCGTTATAAGTCTCATGTTTAAATTGGCAAACTACGAACTACCCAAAGGGATCGGCCCTCACACCTTTCGCGACGGGCCGATCGCTATAGAGAACATGGAGCGCGTGCTTGGGCCACTAGGCTTCGTGTTTCTCCCACCTCCACCGGGCTAGGGGATATTGCAAGTAAGAGGGGTGGTCTTGTACGACCATCCTCTCTTTTCTTCATGGTCTCAAGCACGTTCACGTTCGGCTGTGGCGGGGTCAACGATCGTTGTCTGAACTAGCTTCGAAGATACTAAGTAAGGGTCACAGTTGGACGCGGGACGTCGATCTTCATAGTATCCTTTACCCTCTCTGGCTGTGTCGTTCCCCACTCGCACTGAGGCACTGCGATCTCCGATGCCTATGGAGAATGTGTCAAATCGCGCTGTTTCGTTAGTTCCAGTCATGCGTAATCTGTTGCTCTCGCCATACATCTCCATGTGTTCCGCGTGCTTTAGCCCGAGGAGACGACCATGCTCCAGTATTACGGCGAGCCCACCCATGTCCCGCGTGTCTCTAGTTGAATAGTTCGTATGACATCCACTGCCATTATGTCCAGGCCATGGCTTAGGATGCCAGATGACGCTAGTGTCGTGGGCCTCTGCGACTTTCTGTAGTAGGTAGCGCGCCACGATTAACTGGTCGGCCGCCTCAATGCCCGTCACGGGCCCGATCTGAAACTCCCATTGTCCAGGCGCAACCTCTGCATTTATACCCGATACTTGCAACCCCGCCTGTAAGCAATATCGCATATGTGCCTCGGCGACCTCTCTCCCAAAGACGTTTCCGCTACCTACGCCGCAGTAGCTTGCTCCAAGGGTTATCGAGTCGCTCCGGCGAGGCGGTGATGCGGCGAGCGGCGACACGCCTAGAAAATATTCTTGTTCGAAGCCAAACCACGGCTCAGACCGGAAGGCCACCCCATGCTCGAATACGGCTGCCGCCACATGTCGTGTATTGCTAGGAGTAGGCTTACCCTCGGTCGTGTACGTGTCGCACAGTGCAATGTATGCGCTGCACGGAGACAAGTGACCCTGTCGAGAAATCGTAGGATTGTGACAAACGAACCGAGGTACGATGACTACCTCGGACTCATACGTGGCAGACTGACCAGTAGAACTTCCGTCGTAGTTCCACTTCGGTATGTCCGAAAGTGCGGGGACCGCGGTGCCAAACGATTTTGGTATGACCCGGATCTTACTCCGCAATCCCTTGAATGCATCTAGCCAGAGGTACTCCACTATCGACGCAACCATGTTCTCCGTTTAAATGCACAGATGTCTGTGTGTTTAAACTGCAATCCGCCATTATCTCATTACACTCCTACTCGCTTACTTAGCGGCCGCCGCTGCTGCTGCCTTGTCTGCCGCCTTCTGGAAGTGCGGGCTCATGTAGCGCTGCAGGTTAAAGTACGTCAGCTCGTCGGTCGGCTTCAGCTTCAGAAGCTTGGCCAGCGCCTTATCCGGGTTGATCTTGCGACCGTTCTCCTTGTCCTGCAGACCATGGCTCCGGATGTAGCTATTGATCTCGCGCGTCACCTCGGTGCGCGCCAGCTCGCTGCCCGCGGGCTTCTTCAAGAACGAGGCCAGCTCGTTGCTGATGAGCGTCGGCTTCACAAACCCGCTGGGGGAACGGTTGCCCGCCTTGCGCTTGCGCTTGGCACCGTCGCGCAGCGCCTGCTTCATGCGGCGGGCGCATTCACGCTCCAGCGCCTTGAAGTCGGACTTCAGCGCGGCAATCGACTGATATGCCGTCTGCAACTTGCCGGCAAAGTCGGTGAAACTATTGGCCCAGGTATCCGCGGGCTCGGTCTCGGCGACGGTCTCTACGACAGTCTCGGTCTTCACGACGGCCGCGGCCTTCGCGGACTTCTTGGCACCGGCGGTGGTAGCGGCAGCGGTGGTAGCGGCGGTAGCGGCGGCAGTCTGCTGGGGCTTAGCACGTGGCATCTTGTATACACTGGTATAGTAGTCTTTTTTAAGCGTTTTAACGCACTAGAACATATTGTGACGACCGACCAGGCGGAGTTCCTTAATGTTCATGAGAAATGGGCAGCCGATTGATACAACCAAGGCAGGGCATCTGCGGCCTCCGCCGACACGAGCGTGACAGCAGTCAACACATACATGGCTCCAAGTGACTTGGCGTCATTATCTATACCTGCGTTTACAAACCTTTCAAGTATGGAAAGGGTAGTGCGCCATACGGTTTGAACTCCCAACCCTCCCAGGTGGCTTAACTCCGTGTTTGCGAAAGGGTCTCCGCGAGGTGGACACACGCGCCGTTTGACTTCATACGGTATTGATGCCCGGTAGTGCCATATATCCCACAGCTCGCGCAACAGTAGCTGACGGTCGGCAGAGTTCATGGAAAGGAACCACGCTACGTCGGTGTGGTTGCCGAGCGCATCTATTCGTTGGCATAAGTCAATGGTTCTCATTTCTAGTCGACGCTGTGGCGACATAGACTCCAACACGTCCTCAGTCTCAAACTTAACATCGATGGTATACCCCGCGAGCTTTCCATATCTAATAGAAGAAATAAGGTTTTTGGCGACAGTCTTAGGTAGTGGCTTCCGGTCGTACGGATTGCAACTATTATTGCCGTCTCTCAGCACGAGGTTGTATAGCGACAGGGTGTCGAAACCCCACGAGAACCCGTCAGCGTCTGTAAATACGAAGAGCTGCTCAACGGGTAACTTCGATATCGGCTCCATCGTGAGGAAGTCCTCGACGTTAGTGCAGCCAAACACGCTTCTACCTCTTATCGCACCCTTGCTCCGCAGAAATGCACGAACGACATACCCCTTCCACAACTTCTGTACGTGCGTTGCGTGCCGCGACTCGCTAAGGAACCTGTAAACCCGCATCGTTAACTCGTTCTTGTTACCAGAACGCTTCAACTCGTAGTGTTTGCACATCAGGCGCAGTTGTGACACACGATAATTCACCACATCTAGCCTACCCTCTTCGCCGATGTGCGGAACTGTGAAGTCGCTGTCCGCGACCTTCTCTTTTCTTCGTTTGAAACGCTGAGCACGGCGCAACCCAATGCTTTCTCCGCGACCATCACCCCCCTTGGCCGATGACACAATTACGTTATCCATAGATCTTATATACTCCCCACATAAAACCTTTAAACCTACCCCAATACACTCCTTAGCGCTACAGCCTCGGAAAGGCAACTGATAGCCGTGTCGAACAAGTCCACCATTTCCCAGAAAATTGATTTAGAGGCACTGACACTATAACGAATACACACACAGATGAGCAGCGCGACACCTCAGATCGTAAAGGGTACAACGTTTGATAGTGACCTGGTGGACTTCGCACCGGTGAAGGTTAATAGCGCGGGTGGAAAGAACGCGCGACTGCAGTACGCAGGGGGGCGTTCTGCCCTCTATGTTAGCACGCCACTGATGAAGACGTGGGGCGTGAACGAGTACACGGATGAGAAGTCGGGCCGCAAGACGTACGATCTCTCTCTGCAGTTCAACAGTGAGGACTACATGACCGACGACGAGCGCGAGTTCATGGGGGCGTTCGCTGCGCTGGAGGCGCATTTGAAGGCAGCCGCGGTGACGAAGTCTAAGGAGTGGTTCAACAAGCCGAAGATGAGCTCAGAAGTTGTGGATGCTCTCTGGACGCCCATGTTGCGCTTCCCGAAGGACCGCGATACTGGGGAGATCGACACCACTCGGTCTCCCGCATTGAGGGTGAAGCTTCCCTTCTGGGATGAGCAGTTTAGCACTGAAGTGTATGATGTTGATGGCAATGCCATGTTTCCGGCAGACGGCAGCGAGCGCACGCCGCTCGATCTCATTACGAAGGGAAGCGAGGTTGCGGCGGTCATTCAGAGTGGCGGAGTCTGGTTTGCAAATGGCAAGTTCGGCACCACATGGAAGCTGTTTCAGGTGGTGGTCAAGCCGCGTGCAACACTTCGTGGCAGGTGCCAGATTACACTGTCTAGCACCGACAAGGCCAAGATGTCAAAGTCGGCGGAGCGCGCTGAGGAACGCGAAGAGGCTGCCGCGGCAACTGCGGACGTCGTTGATTCGGAAAGCGATGCAAGCGCGTCGGAGGGAGAAGAGGAGCCGGCGGCGCGCGAGCCGACACCCGAGCCTGAGCCGGCGCCGAAGAAGGTGAAGAAGGTTGTGAAGCGCCGCGTGGTAGCGGCTACGTAAAAGGCTAGACACGAACAAATGGGAGTACGAGTAATTATATAGTTTTTTATCGTCCGTTTTGGACGATAACAAACATCGGTTCTCGTGCCAGACGACGGCCGTCACGTCAACGTCACGTGGACAACGAGGTCACTCATCGGAACGGGTTCAGTCGGTTCAGCCCCGTTTACCGGTATGCCCAGACCGGCGAACACATAGTTTTGTTTTTCAACAACATGCAACTTGGATGCCGATATCTCATGTGTGGTGTCCTCTACTTGGAGCTCAATGCTCCCTTTTTTCAATAGGTCGCTCGCGGATGACGATGCCGCCACATGAAGATTGTTTCCGTCATCGAGCCACATATGGGCGGGAAGCGACGGGACGCATCTGATAAAGGTTAGCTGCCCGTCTATTTCACACGTTGCCTCTTGATTCCAAAGAGGAATACAAACAGTTGACGGTTTCTGACCTTCCCCCTTTAGAACGTATACTTGCTTGTCTAGCAGGTGGTGCAGTGTTGGGTGCAAAATAACCACACTGCCGTCCTTTATCTTCTCCTGTACCACTGCTTCGATTCGGTTCAACATAGTATTTGATACCCCTATGTACGTCTTGTACTCCGCCAGGAAACCGTACAAGTTCAGTGCAGTCTCGAACGTAAGCTCGGAGAAAATCTTAAGAGAAATATCATGACACTTGCTCTCTATCATACTACAAACGCGCTCCACTTGCTCATGCGATATCTGCACGCTGAAAGACTGAAGGCACATCGAGAGTGTGTGCATGTAGCCCACATCGGTGGAACACGCCATGGGTGTCTCGTCGGTATCACTCGACGTGGCCTCCCAGAGACAATTGTACGCCTCCACGACTTCTTTGAACCTCTTCTCATGCTCCTCCCTCTCCTCCGGTCCAGCTGTACATTTGTCAGGGTGGAACCGCAACGCTCTCACATGGTAATGCTTCCTTAGCTCCCTTCGGGTCCCCAATCTCGCCAGCCCCATCACTTCCAATGCCTCCTTCACAATCATGTATAAGAACTATCAGATACAAACAGAAACGTTCTAAATGGTAGATCGGGCGGTAGTTGTTGTTGTAGCATCTGAGAATATGATACAACTCCTTCAGAACCACTCCAATTTTTTCTGTTTCTATGTCCCCGTCCTCAACTAGCTTCTCTACAACGCTCGTCAGACACTTGTACACGCCGAAGTTGTAGATGAGAATGTCGTATAACGTGTCGCGGAGCTTCGCGACGTTAAGGGCGTCAATGTCTCTAATGTGCCGAACAACACTATCCCGTATACAGCGGAAACTCGTCTCTACGTGGTCACTGGAAGTGCCAAGCGATTTAATATTAGTGAGGCAATCAATGTCGATCGGCTTTGCAGATGTGACCCCAGTGAGCTTGGAATAAGCTGCTCGGGTCGGTCGCGCTAACGGGATAATCATACACCGGTCTATCACCGTGGAAGGGAAAAAGCTGATATGTTCCGTTGTAAAGATGAAATGGGCTTTGACTGGCGACGAAATGTCCTTCTGCATGTATCCATAGAAGCACTCCAATAACTCACTATGCACCTCACTGAAGTACTTGCACAGAATGATACCTTGCTTGTTCGGCTTCGTACACAACACATCGATGATCTGGGAAAACACGCTGTGCCACAGGCTCTTTGCATTGCAGCCCAATAAGGTCATATCTACCTCGAAGTGAACGTCGCTCACTTTTACCGCGAAACTTGTTTTGCCGCACGGCACGATCATTTTCCGCTCGTACTTGAGATCCGTCGGGCTGTATTTCCGTATTATACCTAACGCCTGAGTGTACTTTCCCACGCCCGGGGGGCCATACAGCACGATGTTACCCATGTCTTCTAACCTCCTCGGCAGTGCCGACCACACTCCCTTCATTCGGGGATGCAAATTGCAGTCGTCTAGACTAGAGAGATAATCGCCAAAATGAACGCTGTATACACTCATCTGCTGGTGTAGTTTGTTGTAAGCCTTTAATAATAAATCCTCTCTATACAAATGGAAACGCGGGTCGGCGAAGTTGATAGTAAACTGGCAAATGTTCTAGCGGAACTCGATACCGCCTGCGCATCTCATCCTAATGTAGCCATCATGTGGCGCTCATATCTTCTCCAAAAAGTACGGAGGCTAGTGAGCGAGATTGACAAGTGCGAGCACTTGATGGCCAATATCCTACCAGAAATCGACGATATACCGCTTACGACACTGTTGTTACTTGGTCACATGCCGATGCTAGACAACGCGACCGCAGAGTCATGATCACAACATAGCTTAAACGCTTGTGGTATATTTGTCCAACTGAAGATGAACATTGCTATCCCCATACCAGCGTATCATCCTCGTCTCTTGTTCTTATGTGAACCGGTCACCAACACCGTGATGCCAGACAGCACTTTCACCCGTATACTCTATTCCGATACGGACATTACACTGGTTGGCATCCACCTCCAGCTACACATCGAGGGCGTTCGGGACGAGCACCACTATCAGAAGATACGCACCATTTTTGACGTGTCATCCAACTCTCGTGCTGTCCTGAGCGTAGAACGTATCGAGAGTAACATTCTCGATATGATCGACTGTGGTAAGCGTCGTGTAACGAAGCTCACGGATCAATTGAAACACGGGATACTGCGATCAGCCACCCACGCATGTTGGGCCTCTGGAGGGCCAGACTTTGTTTTAAAAATAACAGGCATTTGGGAAACAGACACCGAGTACGGGATCACGTACAAAGTCACGGACGCTACCCGTCTGTAGAGAAGAACGCCAATATGACCTGCATGATCCCGGCAACTATAAGGTTAACGGTGGTGAGAACGTATGTAAGCGTTCTCATTTCCGCGGTAATGGCCAACCACATTTTCGACAATATGCTGTGCCCCTCCTTCGCTTGAGATGTAGCATCTGTCTTATCCTTCAGGAACTTTAGAAGCACACATAGTTGCAGTATAATCATTACCGTTGACAAGGTAGAGAATCCCGCGTACTCGGGTGCCACTCTACCCTGGTTGATCCGCTTGAAAAACGCCGTGTTCATGGAGATGATCCAAATTAATATCCCAAGCAACAGCATCGTAGGGAGCGAAGTCGAAGCGACACCCTTTAAGAACTCCCATATTCCCGACCTCATTGAGTCCTTGGATGACAGAGCGAATGTCACCACCATTACTCCAAGCAAGCTCATTGCCATTGTTCCGTAGCCCCAGATGGCCGCTGACGCTGGACCGGTAATACCAGTGTCCGTGGTAGGCTGCGCGAAGAAAAGCTTGATTACAGCGCCAGTAGCAGCCAGCCCAGTCATAACATTGATGTCAAACGGAACGCTCGAAGTTTGGGTGTATCCAACTGACATATGAATATACGTTGGTTAGATAATTTTTTACACGCCTATGTATATACAGGGAATTATGAGCTTTAACACCGTCACGCATCATCCGCTAATTAAAAGTGAGGACAATTATGTGCTCTCGCGTCGACTTGTCTCAGTCCATTCCGTTGACCGAGACATCTCTCAATGGCCTTATTCCAATACTTTCGCCGTGGAGCTACCTGAAGACATGCTCAACGTTCAGACGATGCGACTGTCGATGATCAACTTCCCCGCTACATTCTACAACTTCAGCAATGAGTACCAAAACACCAAGCTAACGTTTGACCTCTCAGGCGTCACTGGGACCCCTTTCACGATTACCATTCCCGATGGGTTTTACAAGCCAGAATGCTTAGCGAACATGTTGCAGTTCCTCATGAACGAGGCCATCAGCGGAACAGGTGCGAGCGGGATGTTCACGGTGGGTTACAATTCTCCCAGTCAGCAGTTTGACTTCATTTACAGTGGGAGTGAAGTGTTTTCTATTTCCGCGGGGCAACAGGAGACGTACATACCAAAACAATGCTCCCGTGGTGTATACTATTACCAGTACGCGAACTGGGGCGCCGGGTTCAACCTAGGTTTCGATAAGACGCCCTCTGTTGTTACTGCCGACGGCAGCGGGGCCGTTTATTATGGCTGGAAGTCGCCCCCTTACCAGCTGTTGGGCGTGGGCCAGCATATCCGCGCGCCTAACGTCGCGAAACTGTTCGGTGACCAAGTCATTTACATGGAAGTAGAAAAGTACAATAGTCTAGATGAGATATATCCTTACACAGACACCGGAACCGAGGCTTGGCCATTGACGAACATTCCCGCACCCAAGCCTATCAGTGGACACGTGAAGTCCGCCTTCGCGAAAATACCCGTCATAATGACGCCACCCGCCGAGGTCTACGTCACCCCGAACGACTTCGCCGCGCGGACTTATTTCAGCCCCCCCGCCGAACGCATCAGGCGTCTAAAGTTCAAGTTTCGCACCCACGACGGTCGCTTGATTGACTTTCAAGACTCCCCCTTCAACTTCTCACTTGAGTTCTACGGTCTGCACCCGGAGCAGTTAAGGCGCATGAATATTACTGTTCCTGAGGTATACCGCATTTAGAGGCTCTGAGTTTCATGCAACCACTCTATAACTGTTTCGACCGGGTCGGACAAATAGTCCCCACCATATCCCTTGATAGGCACGAACTTGGGTTTGCGCATTGTTTCTGTCTTGTAGAATACATAATGACCGTACTTTCCGTTCCGAACGCTAGTATTCTTGTCTAGCGCTCGTAGCATAGCGGCACCCTCACCATTCAAGGTTGACGTCACATCCTCTAGCGTAATGGCTGCCTCCGCAATGTCAACGCCCTTCAGCGTCTTGTTCTGCGTTCCCCAGTGCAAATACAGTCCATATTGCCCCTTCTTCAGCCATACTTCTTTTCCATCATGCTTCCCCAGCATCCTCCCTTGCGACGACGTGTCCTGCAACTCGTCCATACTGTACTCCCCTCGCCGCAACCTACCCAAATCTATATCCTTCTTGACTTTGATGAATGTCGCCGTTTTCCCATCGCCCTTCCGGATGACGGGACCGTACTTCCCAACCATGTACGTGTGCTCGTCGTCGATCTGTATCCGGCTAGCGCCAGAACCCGTGTCTCCAGCGCTTTCCAACAGGGCGACAATCTGGTCATGACAACTGCCACACACCTCAACGTAGTTGCTACTCCCCTTTGCAACCGCGTCAAGCTGTGTTTCCATCCCCTTTGTGTAGTTGTAGTCAAACAGGTCGTTAAAGTCCGATACAAGTACCTCCAGCACGATCTTGCCAAGCTGCTGCATCACTAACTTGTTTCGCTGATTACCCATTTCTTTTGTGGTTTCTTCCAGAGCCATCTCGTCATCGACGAGCGTATAATCGACACACTTCACCTTTCTCCCGGGCACATCCGCAATCTTCACGTAACCCCGCTTCTGGATCTTGTCTATCAGAGATGAGAACGTAGACGGTCTGCCTATGCCCTTTTCTTCGAGCATTTGCACCAGCCGCGCCTCTGTCAAATGTGACTTCTGGTTCTTCAAACTATTCTTCGCCGTGACCTTGCTGTACGTAACCCCGCTTTTCTTTTTCATTGCTGTCATGTAGTTGTACACAGCCGTGTCCGTGCCCGCCTCCCTGCCGTCCACCGCCAACCACCCAGGGAAGGTAATCTTATCACTGATGTACTTGTAAAACGCATCCTGTGGTGCGCTGATCTTACACGTAACAGCGTCAAGCTCGGCATCCGTCATACAACTCTCTAGGGTGTTCCGCCATATCAACCGATACATCCTCGCTTCCTTCCCCCCAACGCTATCGGGTAGCTTACTCAGTTTGACGTTGGTCGGGCGGATAGCCTCATGGGCCTCCTGCGCTAGTGCTCCCTTTTCCTCGGTTTGCTTCTTCTTTCCCTTGCTCTTACCCTTTTTAGGAGAAGCGTCGGCACCCTTTGTTCCGACCGCAGCGGTATTGTCGTACCTTTCACCAAACTTGCTGCGTATGTGTGCACTGGCGTCATCCAGAAACTCCTTGCTGTAGCTCCGACTATCTGTCCGCATGTACGTGATGTAGCCACCTTCGTACAACGTTTGACATAATCGCATTGTCTCTTTGGGTGGGTATCTGCACTCATTGCTCGCCATCTGCTGGAGCGCACTTGTGGTAAACGGTAGAGGTGGAGACTTTCTGACTTTTCTGATTGGTCCATTGTCAAACACGTGGTCCCAATTCACGGTTTCTTCAAGAAATGCCTCCACCTCTTCTCCCTCCGTGAATGTTCTCTCGAGTGCAAATGGGAGGTTGTGGGCCGTGAAATAGCCAATAGTATTGTACGCCAGTTCACCAGGGTTGTTCTCTACCTCTTTTTGATTGTCATATACCAGTCTTAACGCCGGCGTTTGACATCGACCAGCCGAAAGACCCGTCTTACTCTTGCGAGCCACCTTTGCCCATAGCACCGGTGAGATCATATATCCCACAAGCATATCTACCGCCTGCCTGGCTTGCTGAGCCATGACCAGGTCCATGTTTAGGATTGTGGGCCGCGCGATCGCGTTCTTCAACGCCGTGGGGGTGATCTCATTGAAGATAATGCGCTTGGTGGTTTGTACAGGGAGGCCCAACACGACACAGAGGTGCCAGCCAATCGCCTCACCTTCGCGATCGTCGTCCGTGGCTATGACGACTTCGCCGCATTCTTTAGCAAGCCGCTTCAGTATGCTGATTTGCTTTCTTTTCCCAGCGCTGACGTCAAACGACAACTTATAACTATCGCCGGTATTAATAGAACGCAGGCCCTCTAGCTCTCTGATGTGGCCGAAACTGGCCGCGCACCGGTAACCCGGGCCAAGGTAGCTCTCTATTTTTGCACACTTGGCGGGCGATTCTACAATCACGAGCGACCGAGTTGTCATTTGATCTGCATGTATGTTACTGGATTAAGTGCATTCAATTATTTTGTTAATACATACCACCGGCATTGGATGGCATGTATCGAAGCATGCTTGGCAACTACTTCGTCAAATAAATCGCCGCGTATTCTTTCCACGTGAGTTTTCGCCCCGTGTTCTTCTCTTCCTTCCCCTCCTCGGCGTTTTTCTCATCCAGGTGTTCGCTCTTTTTCAGCGCGCTATCGATGTACAACTCTTTGAGTATTGTACCTATCTGGACGGAGGCCTCGTGCTGGTCCACCTCCCCGGCCTCGACTTTGCGCAGCACAACCAGAAAATGTCCGAGGATATCCAAATTGAGCTCGTTTTTCCTCAGACGGTTGTACAAGTCGGTGTAGTTGCTGAAGAGGAAGCTACATCGTGAAGAACATAACGCGTCAAACTGATCGGGATCCGTCACGGCAAGTCTTCCGTGTGATCTTTTAAGCGCTTCCATTGTGCGCACGTCGGCCTCTATCAGCGAACTGTGCTTTACCTCTCTGATCTTCTCGGTGTTGTCTTCCGCCTCGCTGGCGTCGACCATTTTCTGGAGCTGTAGCCTTTGCGAAGGGTCCATTTACTTCCCAGGTCGTGTCACCTTTATTGCTTTTTTTCTAATCATATAGTAATGCCCACAACTGATGCGGCGGCGCCCGCGCCTTTTAACGCCACGGCCGCTGTTGTCCCTTTTCGGTCTTACGGCCTTCCCGCTGGGATAACTGCAACAGGCCCAGGGGGTGCTGCACTGGCGGCTATGAATGCGCAAGACGCGCTCCAAGCACAGCAAGTAAAGGGACTGGGTGGCGGGGGAGTCAAGAGGAGACGGCAAAGAAAGGCGCGCGGACATAGGGGCGCGCTACGCGGAGGGAGCGACGGTGTCGCAGCGAGCTCGGGAGCGGTTTCCACTGGGACAAATAGCCTTCAGAGGGTCACCGTCCCTTCTTTTGAACCAATCGGCCCCCCACTGACACCACAATCGAGCACAAGTGCTTCGGTCGCGGCCAATAGCGCACTTCTAATAAATGCGGGCAACGTGCCCGGAGATGATTGTGCCACCGGGTCTTGCGCGCCGGTGCCGGCCAGCAACTTCCCGGCCATGAAGGGGGGCAGGAAAGCTCGGAGCACTCGGCGTGTGAGCACCCGCCGCAGCCGAAGGTCGTCGCGCGCTAGAGGGACAAGACGCGTTGCCACCTCGGGGAAAAGGGCGTCGTCGAGAAGAGTCAGATCACTGCGCAGATACCTCGGGGTCCGCCGTAGGACCCTGGTGGCATTACGGAGCGCTCGGCGGAATACCATCCGGGATACTAACAGAGCCCTTCGGTCTGCGGAGAGGCTTGGTCTAACAAAGACACGTGATTATGCCGCTGCCCTGAGGGCGCGTGATGCGCGGTGGGAAGCCACAACCAGAACCGGTAGGAGTATCCTCACAAGGGCGCGGAGATAACGCGCCGTGCTCTGGAATATTATCGGAGGTTACTAGTAATGAGAACCTCCGATATCACGAAAGCTATTCTAGTGGTATTAGTATTCGTTGTACTTTATGCAGTGAATGTTCTAGCGGTCGGGATAGCAAAGATAAAGAAGGACTGGCCGATATACCGTTGCAACCCCATGATCATGCCATTCGCGTCCTTCTTCGGGCAAGACCCAAAGACCAACTTCGTATACTGCATTCAGAACATGCAAGCGAATTACATGGGTCACATCCTGCAGCCAATTGAATACAATCTCAACGCCATGGCCACTCTGGGTGGGGACCTCGGGAGGTCGATCAGTGCCGCTCGATCATTCATCTCCAACCTGCGCAGCGAAATTACAGGAATAATAGGCAGCATATTTGGAGTGTTTCTCAATCTACTCATCCAGATGCAAAAGACCATCATTACGATTAAGGATACATTCGACAAGATCAGTGGCGTCATGGCCACTCTTTTGTACACGTTCTCCGGGAGCGTGATGACCACCCAGTCGATGTGGAGGGGACCTCCTGGTCAGTTGGTCAGAGCACTATGCTTCCATCCTCACACAAAGGTTGCTTTGCAATCAGGAGATGTTATGCGGATGCGCGATATTGAGATCGGAGATAAACTGAAGAACGGCGCCACCGTCTGTGCCACTATGAGGATTAAGAACTTCGACGACGATAATAAACCAATTCACGGTTTCTATGCCTTGCCCGGTGGCGAACGGGGCGAGAACGTCTATGTCACCGGGTGCCACCTCGTGAAGCATCCACATACGGATGAGTTCTGCCCAGTCAGTCAACACCCCGACGCCGTAGAGACACAAGAAACAACAAAGTGGTTTGTCTGCTTTATAACAAGTGATCACACCATTCCCATCGGGTCCCACGTATTCCACGACTGGGAGGACGACAACGGGTCTCCTTCGAAGGATCTACTGTAAGCACCTGATACATGGGTAGTAAATCGGGAATATTATCCGTCGATTATATAGGATGGATGATATTCAAGCAACGGTTGGCCGTTTGTACAATAAGTCTGGATTCTTAGAACGCTATGGGTCCTCGTTGATACTGACTGTCTTGATCGTTATGACCTTCTTGATAGGCATATCGTATTTCATGCTCTTGACGAAAATAGCGCCTGTGAAGGCAAACTGGATGCAAGAGCGATGCAACCCGGAGTATATTCCGTTTGCAGGCCTTATACAGGGCAGGTCTGGCATGGATGCAATCGACTTTACAGCGGAGAACTTCGCCGGCTGTACGAACACCGTGCTGAGAAGCGTAGCTAACAACGCCCTCGCACCAATCCATTACGTATCCAGTGCTGTCACAGGTGTATTCTCTCAAATTGAAGGTGCTATGAACGCGATGCGCGGCATTTTTAGCCGCATCCGCCAATCGACTATCGGGATGTCGGGCCAGGTTATGGATAGAACGCTAAACACGATGTCACCGCTCTTGCGCATCATGGCCATCGCTAAGGATACGATGGCGAAGTCTAGTGGGGTAGCGACGACAGGGATTTACACCCTAATGGGGAGCTACATGACACTGAAGTCTCTGATTGGCAGCATACTACAGCTCGTAATAATCATATTAATTTCACTAGCCGTCACGATCGTCATCATGTGGATCATTCCTTTCACATGGCCGGTCGCCGCAATGATGACGACGATCTTCATCGCCATCGCGATCCCGCTCGCCATTGTGGCGGTGTTCATGGCACAGATATTGGCTACGCGACCCAGTGGGGGTATCCCGGCTACACCCAGCTGCTTCTCAGCCGACACTCGGGTCTCTTTGTGTGGTGGCGGCACGATACCCATCTCAGGTCTTACACCGGGCCGGGTGCTCAGTGACGGCCAGAAGGTTTGTTCCGTCATGAAGCTGTGCCGTGGCGATGAAGTACTCTATAGCTTGGGTGATGTCGTTGTCAGTGGAACGCACTTAGTGTTTGACGAATGCAATGGGTGGATTTCTGTCGAAGACCATCCCCAGTCATTAATGATGACCGGGAGAACCGATGAATATCTTTATTGTCTCACAACAAGCAACAAGGTTCTACGTATAGGCGACTTCCTATTCTGTGATTGGGACGACCTGACCGCCGTCGAGAGCGGCTGCATTAGTGGCTCTTGTGGACACTTAGTGACTGGAAAGGAGTGGGATGACTCCTGCGTGCACTCCCATCTCGAGTCTGGTTTTGACGGGGACTCAATCGTCTGCAAGTTTGACGGGGCACGGGTTCCACTTAAGGAAATCCGTCCAGGGGACCGTCTCGAAGGAGGGCACTTGGTTCAAGGTGTTGTGGTGGCAGACGGAGAGGATGTCCAGGGCATTAATCGTTATTTCATAGGGGACACAGAGTTCGTAGGTGGACCGAACTTCCGCCTCTACGATAACGACCTCGGTGTGGTGCATTCGGGAGAGCTCCAATCCGAACCGGCCGAATGTGTGCGGCTATTCCATCTAATCACCGACACCCACAGGGTGCCCCTGCATGGCGTGACATTTAGTGATTACGACAGTAGACTGGACGAGTATGCGGAGACCGTCTCGCTTGCCATAACCGGTGCGTGCAAAAATTATCTATGATATTACTATAAATGGAGTTTGAACTTTTCGGTATCAAGCTGAGACTCGAGGTTGTAATTGCATGTGTACTGCTGGGTTATCTGATCGGGGGCATGTTGCTGTGTTCTTGCTCCAAGGTGGGTATCAAAGAAGGGTTTGCGCTCATGAGCGCTGCTCCGCTATCGGGCGTGCGCGACGACTCCAAGGATGGATGGATCCAAAAGTCGAAGGAGTACCAAGAGCAGATGGGCTACAAAGCCGGCAACCTGTACGCAGGCCTCGCAGGCAACAAGGGAGGCAGTGTGCCTCTTCCCGATGGCCAGATGGACTTTTTCTACGATAACGAGTTCAAGCCATCGTGCTGCACCACAACCAACTACTCGGGATCGAGCGGCTGCCCTTGCATCTCTCCCGAACAAATGCAGTATCTCAATTCGCGCGCAGGCAATCGGAGCCTAAGCGGCGGCTCTGTGTTCTAGATCGCCATCACCCCACGGTACGTAAATATTTCGTTATCGAATACTTACGTATGCTAACGCATGCTAACGTATGCTAACGTATGCTAACGCATGCTAACGCATGCTAACGTATGCTAACGCATGCTAACGCATGCTAACCTAGATGTACATTCCCTCGGGCGGGCCCGCGTCGGTTTCCCGCTTGATCAGCTTGTCACATATTTCTCTCGAAACGGTAAAAGGGAATGTCACTTTAAGAGCGATTTGGCCCTCGAACAGGTTCGTTCCTTCCTTCATCAATCGAAAGAGGTTCAACTTCGTATGTATGACCTCAAGACAGCGTTTCAAGTTCCTGACCCCCTCCTCTGCACACGTGTACGAGTCAATGATGTAGTCCAGTGTCTCATTCGGAATGGTAATGTCTCCCACCCCGAAACTGCATTGCTCTCGGATTTTAGGCAAGAGATAGTTGTTCGCGATCTCAATCTTTTCTCCCTTCTTGTAGCCCTTTGTCGTGATGCGATACATCCTGTCTCTCAAAATGGGACTGATCTTGTGCTCATCATTATAACTAAATATGAACAAACACTTGCTCAAATCAAAGTCGATCTCAGAAAAGTACTTATCGTGGTACTTGTCGTTCTGCGCAGTGTCAGTCAAGTGCGTCAAGATGCCCTCGATCTCCTGACCCTTTGGAGTGTCGCTAATCTTATCCAGCTCATCGAAGTAAATCACAGGGTTCATCGTGCGGTGCTGGATCAAGATGTCGACGATCTTCCCCCACGTGCTCCCTTCGTATGTGTAAGAATGTCCTTCGAGGAAGCTGCTGTCCGTGGCGCCACCAAGCGCGATAAACGCAAACTCGCGCCCCAGTATCTTACTAATACCCTCCTTCACCAGCGTCGTCTTGCCCGTACCCATCGGTCCCTTGATAGCGATAGCCGTGCCCACGGCTCCAGGGTTAACGATCCATTGTCCCACCATCTGCATAATCTGCATCTTAGCGTCATTGAGACCATGTACGGCCGTGTCTAGTTCACGCTGAGCACCCTCCATGAAAGTATGGCACTTATCTACACCGTCGCCAAGTGTAATCGGCAGACTACTGTGATTGCCGAATGGGATGCGCATGAACGCGTCGACCCAGGCTTTCAACTTGTAGTATTCACCCTCTCCAGGAGCCATGTATCGCAGACTGTTCACCTTCTTCAGCGCGCACGCCTTGAACATCTGGGGGATATCAGATTCCAACAGCTTCAGACGGTAAGGCTTTTCGATCTTCATGAGCTCCTTCACTTCCTCGATCTCCTTTATAAGCTTCTTCTGCTGTTGTATCGGGAGCTCGTCGCGGAAGTATCTCAGATCGTTCATGGGATCCTTATCTCGGGATAGTGTCCGGAACTGCTTCGTGTTCTTGAGCCTCTGTTTACTCTCCTTTTTCTTTATGCCCTTGCTCATCTTCTTCTCACGGTCGGTTGCGTCCCTCACAAGTGACTTGAGGAGTTTACTTTTCTTGTTCTTCTGAGCCATATCGCTTACCATCGTCTTGTACTTCGTAACTAGCTCCAGATCCCCACTGTCGTCCACATCACAGCCATCATCGTCTTCCCCGTCCTCAGAAGATGAGTGTGCGCTCTTTTTCGCAGATGACCTCCGCGTTCGTCTCGAACGTCTTTTACCCCTCCGGTCTTCACCGCCTGAAGCCGAGCTAGTCTCCATGTCGCCAGGGTCGTACGTGGCGTCGCTATCCTCATCGGACGAGGACGAAGTGCCACATGAGTCATCAGAGCACTCGTCGGTATCCCATTCCTCATCTTCGCTATCTCCCAAGATAGCCTGGTTGATCGAAAGCGGACCCCCCATCGTAAAAATGATGTTATATTTGTGGTCCTTCTTCCCATCCAGTATTTGGTTGATGGCGCCCCCCTCACTGTCGGACTCGAAACTTGTTTCTGAACCACTGTCTTCCTCGCTAGATGACGGGGCCGCCTTCTTTTTGGTCTTCTTCCCCCCGCGTCGAACCGGCGTCGACTTTTTGGGCGATGACCCTTTCCCACCGCTCTTCTTCGTTTTCGCAGTATCGTGACTATCTAACTCCTTAATACGATGCGATAGGTGCTGCGAAGGGAATATCTTCGATAACAGTTTTCGATAGCTCTGCACATCAAAGTCTTCACTCTCCGTATCACTACTATCATCGTGGTCACCACCTCTCCCACCTTTAGCAGACTTTCCTTTGTCACGCGGCATGCTGATCTAGTTGCAACCGTTTCTATACCACTTGTCAATAATCATATCTAGTGGAAAATTGAAAATGATCTAAATATCATCTGTCTTTATATAAAACACTATGGGGAGGACAGATACCGGGACCATTCCCAAGACCAATCCATCTAGGATTATTGGAATACAATTCAGTGTGTTGTCTCCCGATGAGATTCGTAGGGGCAGCGTGGCAGCCATCACGAGCCGCGATACCTTTGTAAACGGTAAAGCTGTCGTTGGAGGCCTGTTCGATCCGCGCATGGGCGTCAGCGATCCTGGGACTATCTGCCCTACGGATGGGTTGGACTATATGCAGACGCCAGGGTACTTCGGACATATCGAGCTCGCGCGGCCAGTCTTCTATATTCAATATCTCTCCACCGTAATCAAATGCCTTCGAAGCGTTTGCTTTAAGTGTAGCAAGTTACTGATATCCAAGCATAAGCACCAGCATCTACTGGCGCTCAAGCCGGACGAACGCTGGGCGCAGGTGTTCGCCTTAGCCAGTAAGGCAAAGAAGTGTGGCGATGACACGGACGATGGTTGTGGGTGCAAGCAGCCAACGAAAATACGCAAAGATGGTCTCGCAACGTTATATGCGGAGTGGGACAGTATCGAGGGGGTGCCTATTGACGATCCCGAGGCATTGTCGATCAAGGTCATACCCGAGATTGCCGTGAAAATCCTTCGTCGTGTGTCGGACGAAGATGTCACTTTCATGGGGTTCAGCCCCGTCTGGTCACGCCCGGACTGGATGGTTTGTCAGGTGCTCGCGGTGCCGCCTCCGGCTGTCCGTCCGTCCGTGAAGCACGACGCGCAACAACGCAGTGAGGATGATATCAGTCATATTATCGTCAATATCATTCGAGCCAACACCACGTTGCGGGACAAAATCAAGCAGAACGCTTCGGCAGCCGTGATTGACGACTGGACGACCATGCTTCAATACTACGTTGCTACCGAGATTGATAACAAGATACCGGGGGTTGCCGCTGTGGCCCAGCGATCCGGCCGACCCCTCAAGGCGTTGAAGGAGCGCATCAATGGGAAGTCAGGTCGTTTGAGAGGCAACCTCATGGGCAAGCGCGTAGACTTTAGCGCTCGATCGGTCATCACACCTGATCCCAACCTGTCAATCGAAATGCTTGGAGTACCGTTGAAGGTGGCGAAAAACATCACCAAGCCAGTCAAGGTCACCAAGTCAAACAAAGCGTTCCTTACGAAGCTCGTGCAGAATGGTCCGGACGTCCACCCGGGTGCCAAAATACTTGAAAAACGCAGCGGAGACAACATCTCACTGAGATACGTAGACAGAGCGTCCATCGTACTGGAACTTGGAGACGCTGTGCATCGACACATGATGGACGGTGACGCAGTGCTATTCAATCGGCAGCCCACGCTACATAGGATGTCTATGATGTGCCACATTGCCAAAATCATGCCGGTTGGCGATACATTTCGCATGAATGTGGGGGACACCAAGCCGTACAATGCGGACTTCGACGGCGATGAGATGAACCTGCACATGCCCCAGAGCCTCGAGGCTGAAGAGGAACTCCGCCGATTGGCCGCCGTCCCATATCAGATTGTCAGTCCCGCCAATAACAAGCCCATTGTTGGTATCTTCCAAGACTCACTTCTGGGGGCGTTTCGTCTGACGCGGCCTGACGTAGTGTTCTCTCCCCGGCAGGCGATGAACCTGCTTATGGCCTTCGACCGTGTTGATGCCACTAAGCTCCAAGGCGAGGAGATCAGCAACTTTCAAGTGCTGTCGCAAATCCTACCACCACTAAGTCTGACGTATAAGACGAAACTCTTTGGCGAGGATGAGGATAGTCGGAAGTCAAACCACGTCGTGGAGGTCAGGGATGGTGTTTATCTGCGCGGCCAAATGGAAAAGGGTTCTTTGGGAGACAGCGGGCGTGGGCTCATCCACCGCATCTGTAACGATTTTGGAAACAAACAGTCCGCTCGGTTCATTGATAACTTGCAGGACATTGTTACGGAGTACATGAAAACGGCGGCCTACTCTGTGGGCATCAGCGATCTCATCGCCAACGAGGAAACCGACCGAGCAATCACGGAGGTCATCTCTGAGAAAAAGAAGGAAGTCGGTGGATTGATTGATGAGACTCATCTGGGGATTTTCGAGAACAAGACTGGCAAGACAAACGAGGCCGAGTTTGAGACGCGGGTGAACAACGTGCTGAACAAAGCATCCAATCAAGCAGGCAAGATCGGGAGACAGAGCTTGAGTAAGACTAACCGCTTTGTGATCATGGTTAATGCTGGCTCTAAGGGCAGTGAACTCAATATCTCTCAGATGATATCTTGTCTTGGCCAACAGAACGTGGATGGCAAGCGCATCCCGTATGGCTTCGAGAACCGCACTCTGCCGCACTTCACCAGGTTCGACGACTCGCCTGGCGCCCGCGGCTTTGTCGAGAGTTCGTTCATCAGCGGCCTCACGCCTACTGAGATGTTCTTCCACGCCATGGGTGGTCGTGTCGGTCTTATTGACACTGCCGTTAAAACAAGTACGACCGGCTACATTCAACGTCGATTAGTGAAGGGTCTGGAAGACCTCAAGGTCGAGTACGACTGCACGGTCCGGAATGGAAAGGGGAAAATCATTCAATACTCATACGGCGACGACAACGTTGATCCCGTTCGGGTAGAGGGCCAACGACTGTCGCTTGTGAGTATGTCCTTGGACGAGATTTACTCGCACTTCTATGTTGGCAGTAGCGGTGCGGGCGACAACCACGTGAAACTCGCGTTCAATGCCGACGCACTGAAACGTATGCGGCGCCAAGCGAATGAACTTAAGAAACGGTCGCTCGCAATGATCGAGAAAGCTATTAGACTGCGCGGAGAGGTAATCGAACACGTGTTCAGGGGACGCGATAACGCGATCGTCCACACACCCGTGGCGTTCACCCACGCCATATCAAACGTCCAGGGTGAACAGCGCATCACTTCGACCTCCATGGTAGACATAACCCCATTAGAGGCACTGGCGATGGTGGACCGGACATACCAAAAGCTGGAAAATCTGGGGATGCGCAAGCCGACGCCGCTCTTCGAACTTCTGTACCAGTTCCATCTCTCACCCTCCCAATTGCTACTGGTTAAGCGTTTTAATAAGTCGGCGCTGATCATACTACTCGAGGCGATTGTCCTCAGCTACAAGCAAGCTATGGTGGCACCCGGTGAGATGGTGGGCATGATCGCCGCACAGAGCATCGGTGAGCCGACGACCCAGATGACGCTTAACACGTTCCATTTTGCTGGCGTGGCTTCGAAGTCAAACGTAACGCGTGGCGTGCCTAGGATTGAGGAGATCCTGTCTTTATCCGAGAACCCTAAGAACCCGTCATGTACTGTCGCGCTACTTCCGCAAGAGGAGGCGAATAAGGAGAAGGCGCAGTCAGTCATGCACCGTCTAGAACACACCAAGCTTCGGGAAATCGTTGATAACGTCTCGATCTGTTTCGATCCCGACGACATGAACACACTCATGTCGGAGGACGCCCCTCTCATGGAGCAGTACCAATCGTTTGAATCACTTGTCGACGAGTGCTCGGGAGAGAAGGATGATCAGGCAGAACAATCGAAGTGGGTGATACGAATTGCTCTGAATGCGGAGCTAATGCTCGACGCTGACATCGCGATGGATGATCTGTACTTCGCCATCAAGAACGCATACCGTGATGAGGTACATTGCGTGTACTCGGATTACAACGCGGACTCGCTGGTCATGCGCGTCCGACTTAGTCAAGCAATCCACAACAAGAAAAAGACGGCGGCGAAGCTTAACCCACTTGATCAGGCTGACGAGGTGTATCTATTGAAAGGGTTTCAAGATCAGCTGCTTGACGGCATCGTTCTCCGGGGTGTAAAGGGCATCAACAAAGTGACACTCAGAAAGGTCATGGATACACTGCGAGAGGAAGATGGGGCGTTCGCGCGACAGGAGACGTGGGTACTAGACACCGTCGGCACAAACCTGCTCGGACTGCTAGGAGTCGACTATATCGACGCCAAGAAGACATTCACGAATGACATCCAAGAGGTTTACCGGGTGCTTGGGATCGAAGCGGCTCGACAGGCAATATACAACGAGATCACCGAGGCGGTGGAGTTCGACGGGACCTACATCAACTATCATCATCTTAGTGTCTTATGCGATCGTATGACTTGCAACAGCAAGATGGTGTCCATCTTCCGACATGGGATCAACAATGACAACATCGGTCCGGTGGCTAAGGCATCGTTCGAGGAGACGCCTGAGATGTTCTTGAAGGCCGCAAGACATGGCCAAATGGGCATCATGCGAGGTGTGTCTGCAAACGTTATGTGTGGTCAAGAGGGTCTCTTCGGTACGAATAGTTTCCAAATACTCGCTGACATCGACGGACTTGCAGAGGCAGTGCCGGCGGAGGATTGGGTCGGCCATGATGAAGACGCGGAGATAGAGAGCGCCTTCGGGAATATTGAGAACCCGGCTGATGCGTGCAGCGTGGCTCAGATAGCAGTGCCTACCAATGTTATGGAGATCAAGTCCGCAGACTTCGGACATGATGACGAAGACTACGACCCTGGGTTCTAATTGATAGTGGGCACAACATGAATTAAACGTGGTCATGATTTTGATATATGGCCACGTTTGCGCTTATTCTTCGCAGATTACTCGATACATGTGTGAACAACTCAGAAGTCGGGCGGACATTGGGACGCGTGCTCGTTGATGTGATCTCGTGGAGCGATTGTTCACCCGCGTCTAAACTGCGCCTACTTGTGTCACACGTACTGGAAGCTAGGTTCGTCGAGCCCGACGTCAAACAGCAATTGTTTGACACGTTCGCCCGCGCACAGCGTCACTTTTTCTCATTGCACCGGTTCCGTCACGGTTGGCGACTTCGAAACGGGGAAAAAAGGGGGTGCGCCGTTGATATGGCACTCAACCATCTGGGCGGGGCTCCACCCCATCTCATCGTGAGGCTCTGGGAGAATAATGCTACGTACGTATATCGAATATCTGACATTATAACACTCATCAACAAGTCGCTCTTACATTCATCGAGCCTGTTCCCTCAGCCCATGGACCCGCGCAATCCGTACACTAACCTGGCCTTTTCGCGAGCGTCGATGTACATTATATATAACGCGGTCCAACACTCCACGTTCAACATGCCAACGTTGCTCCAGCTTTTCTTTTCTAGTGGGTTTGACTGCGATCGTCTTCTTCGCGATCACGAACATTACGTAGCTGCGCTTGTCGTAGACGACTTCATATCTCATGGTGCTCAGTGCGAGAAACACGAGTACATTAAAGATATGTTCGCCGAGTTCTCGACCGTGATGGCGTCGCTCCGAGTGCATCCGGGCTTCCCCGTCCATTGCATTGTTAACGACTTGGATAAACACTTGCACGTGTACTTGAAATATCTTACTGGGGGGAGAAACCGCGGTGAGCACAAACGCCAGGTCAAAGGCATGCTTCGCCGGTTTGTGCGCCTTTATCCCAGGTGGGGCAGGAAAATAGCCGCTTGTAGCGAAACCGCTGCGGATGCGCTCGCGCAAGCGGATTCGCCTTATCTACCCGTCGTCACCTCACGCGCCCCCAACGTCGATGTTCATGTGTGGTGTTGGGTCGACGTGCGGTGCCATGTCATGATCAACACGCGTGAGAGCACTCCATCCCAATCTACGCCGCGCCACAGACGTCGTAGACCGCGCGTCAGACCGCGTGTCAGACCGCGCCACAGTACGGACACCGCTCTCACTTAAGAACAATGCGTCTCCCCGTTTTCTTTGCCGGAGGCGGCGCCACCTCGCCGAGAGTGCCGACTATTCTTAGCGTTTTCCCCCGCGGCCTCTGGGTGTACATAGACAATAGCTTATCCATGCTGGTGTACCCACTTTTTTCTTCCATGTACTTTCTGAGTTGGCCACTTAGCTGACTTGTGCGTATTTTCGCACCCCGTGTTCCTACCACCAATTTGTACTTCAGAGGAGCATCCACTTGTACACCGGGCGTTTTCAGAAAGTAGTGGTTATCGCTGTCGTCACTATATGTGATTAGCAGCGGTTGCTTGTTCTCCGCTACCACTGTCGACGAGAATATTACCAGGGGGACCTTGTAGTGCTGCGATATCACAACCACGTCAATATTGGAGAGATAGTACTGGTCGCTCATCACCACGTCCCCCACCTCTGCACGGGAGGTCTTGAGAAGGCTCGCGAACCTCTTCTTACCACCCGCAACGAACAGTCTGGCCAGCTCTGTCAGGTTAGAGGTCGCGATTTTGGCATACTCGTTCGCTAATAGTTCTTTTAGCGACGCGGGGGTCACTGCTTCGTCTCTAGTGTGATCGCGCACCGCTGTGACCATTGTGTCAAATGTGCAAGTCGGCGGCTCGGTGTCGAACACGAGCTCGATGGAATCTGCGGGAAACTGGCCCTTCCACTTGCGGGAGAGCTGGGACTTTTTGGTGTGGTTGCACGTTACGTCGTCCGCTGCAGCGGTCCCCTTGATCGTGAAGAGATTGTCATATGGGACGCTTTCGAGCGGCTCCGCATTATCTGCCGCCGTCGAGGTCACGTATTGAGACTGTTTTGCGACAACCATGTCTTCGAAGTATTCTTGATTGAGGAGGGACTGCAACAAAATGACCTCATCCTTTCCGAGATTGTATCCTACTGTTCCGAATGCCAAATACGCCTTCGGTTGGAAAATGAACGACCTGACGCGCGTGTAGCGTATGAGTTCGTCCGCCATCTTTTCGAAGTATACGACTTCATTGTCAACGTCGCTAATGCTGCCCCGTTTCGGAATGGCTAGTTGGCACGTTTCTCCGGTTGACACGCAGAATGGCGATGAAGTGCATTGGGCCTCCGACTTGCCTACACACGCGTGCGCCTCTCGAACCGCACTCATCGCCCCAGTTTCAAAGTTCGCGAAAACTACGCTCCCAGAACAGAGTTCCTTCAGCGCACCGGCGATGGTTTGCAGCTTAGTGAGGTAGGACTTCCGCGATGCGATCAGTGCCTCTATCTCGCCTCTCTTTCCCGCATACTCGTGTTTGTTTAGTAATATACGGACTGTGTTGCGGAAAGCGTTGTAGAAGCTGGTGTCCAGACGCATCTCCTTCATATATTTCTCACGTCGATGGTCAGGTTCTCTGTCTCGACTAAGAGCCGTATCCGCCAGTATGCTGTTACCCGCCTCCACGGTAGGGAGCAAACCGTCGATCGGTGGAGCGGGCGGAGAGACCAAGACGGTTTGGTTCGTTTCGGTTATGACGCCGATGCATAAGCCGTCTTCTACTAATTGGAGACTGGGCCGGCATCGAACACGTCCTTTAGTTGCATTGGCCACTTCTTCCAGGAAGGCAAAAGTAGTCTGGAAGTCGCGCCATAGTCCGTCACCATCGATAAATGTGGCCGCTGTCCCGACCGGCATCTCAGACGGGGCGCAAGGCACTACTACCCTGACATCACCCTTTTTGCCGGATGCACTCAGTCCAATAGCTTTGCCAGAGAAGTTGATGATTGCGGTGTGCACTGCATATCCCGCCGCGGTCAGAGCTTTAAGAGCCGTCGCATAGTTCACGTTGGTCTCGAAAGTGTACACGTTGGGCGCGCTCGGGAACGGCCTACATAGTTCGTTCTGAGCGTCTCGAATAATCCCCAGCATGCGCTTCAAGTTAGGCAAAAGGTTCTTGTTCCGTAGACTGAACAGTCTCGATAGTGTGTAATTGGACTTTACATCCTCCACTGCATACACCGGCTCCATGTAGTCGCCCCTCTTGACAAGTATGAATGTCTTCTTGGAGCTGTCAAACGCAGAGGATGAGTAATGGTTGGTGGGGCACACCACTTCCACGTTAGAGGTGCTATCGTCGTCGGGTATTAGAAGCACGACAAGGTTCATGCCGCTGGGAAAAAGCTTAGGGTTAGGCGATGTGCAGAGATCCCACAGGTACGTGTATGTTATACCCGCACTCTTATCTAGGAGGAAAGATTTGAACGCTTCGAGCGCAAGTATGGCCCTTCGTAGAGACTTCACATTGGCTGCGCTATTCATGTCAGTCGCGTTGTACAATTGTGTCCCGGCGTATGCGGCCACATCGGCAGTCTCAGTAATAAGAGCCGGTTCGAACTCGGTGATCAATGTGCCGTTTTGAAGCCGGACAAAAGTATCGAGGTCCACTGCATCATGGAGCACCTGGCGCATCTCAGCGACGGATGGGATGCGCTGGTCGGAAGTTCTGTCCGCAAACAGGTCGGCCAAGCAAGCCACGAAAGACTGACCCGGTACGAGTTCCACACCGTGCCGGAGCAAGCACACGTGGTTCGGCCTGAGGTTGGTATTGGTCGCGGACACTTGACACTCTCGACTGTCCATCTGCAGAAACGCCGCTACGGGAACGGGTAGGTAGCCCCACCTGTTTCTATCGAGTGGGAACTTATCAGGCCCTTTGATGTACTCGTCAGTCTCGATCTCCAACTTGGTGGGAGCCTGAGGCGCTTTCTTCCCCTGTTTCGCAGCATCCTCGTTGCTGCACTCGGCTCGTCTCTTCTCTTGAGAGGGACTGTCCCAAGACTTGAAACAGCAAGGCAGACACAGACCATCGGGGTGGCTTCCGGCTTTCACAAAACCGGGATAGTGCTGCACGTACTTACCGTCCTTCACGTGATACTTGTTGTCGGAGAACTGGAATATCGGTTTCCCCTTCGGGACTTTCTTCGCATCATCGGGGATGACACCCCCATATTTACCGCTTTCCACTTCTGCTTGTGTCAGACTTGTGTTGTCTTTCAAACTCCAATACCGAGGGCATATATACCAGTACTGTTTGTCGGGGCTGGATCCGTATTTGACTGCATGTTGATACGATCCCGGATGCTCCTTGTCTATCTCTGCCTTTTCGGCGTCTGTAAGTATCACGGGCTGCCTGCGTACGTTCCATGGGCAGGCTCGAGAATATGCGTGGAACTTTCCATCCTGTTTAGTCAAGAAGAGGGCCGGATCGAGCGCCTCCATCTTCTTGAAGAATGGGTTGGGGTTGGCCAAGCTCATGCCTGTTATATCGGATATGGCGTCTTCGTCCGCGCCGCCACGCAGCACATACTGCGATGAGGAGCGTCCGCCTCCCGCGGCGTCGGCATCCCCCTCGTCATCATCATCATCATCGTCATCATCTCCAAGTAGTATGTCGAGCATGTCATCCCCGTCATTTTCATCGTCGTCTTCGCCAAATGGAACGGCGGCGGGCACACCTGCCTCATTGTCCTTGTATGCATTTTCCGCGGCGGCCACGACCTCCTCGAGCACCACCTCATCTTTCTTCGACTTGCTCGCGCGAGGTCTCTTGCATAGGCTGCCCATCTCTTTCGTAATGCTTTTGTTCGCAACGGCGCCTTGTCCCGCTATCACGACAGAGTTGAGGTATATGGGAACGGTCGATATGTACCCCACATTGTTGAGCCCTTCAACAGTAGCTGTCACGGTCGCAGAGAACTGGTCCTTGGTAAGGCGCGTTGCAAATCCGGGATTGTTACGTATCCTAATGCGCCTCGTCGGGTTCGCCGATCGAACTACCTGTATCGATCCAACAACCTCTGCAAGTTTGCCAACGGCCATTTCCAGAGACATCCCATACGCATCCTGCAAGCGCTGCACGATGTCGTGCTCCTTGACGTTCTTCTTGATCATTTCTATAGTAAACGCCTCGACACCGTCGACCTCACTGTAATCAGCCACACGCTTGAAACGCATCTCTATGCCTTTTGATAGAGAAGACTCCATGACATTGAATATGGGAGTTATGCAGCCCGTGATTTTCGCTAAGTCTATGTTCTTTTGTATTCTGTACCGGGCGACGTATCGAGCATCCACTAGCTCGGTGTCGTCCGCCGTGATGGATGTAAACAATGGAAGCACGTATCCACTTTGAGAGAGGTAGCTCGCGATCATACTTAACGGCGCCGCGGTCTGTCTCGTAATCACCTTGTCACATTCATCTAGAGAGAGAGGCTGACCGAACTCGGCGCTGATCGTAATCCCGGCATTAACGTCGAACTCGCAGGTGACGGTGTGCCCGTCAGTTTCGTTGTAAGCCACCACACCCTTGCTTTTTCCGATGGTCTTTGCTAATCTGAATATAGTCGCTTTTGGGAGATATGGTATTTTCTTCCCATTCGTAGCTACAGCGGCCGTGTAGAGCCTGTACACTTTTTCTTGTCTCTTTCCAGGGTTGTATTTGACAAGCGGCACCTCCTGGGACGTCTTTAGTTTCTTGAACACCACGTCGAGTGGCAGGTTAAACGGAATCGCGGGACTTACAACACATACAAGTCGGTCAACTCCCTCCGCCTCTATATAGTCGCTAGGCTGACTGTCTTGTATGTCGTGCATGACTCTTACGCTGTCCACCTTTCTTGCGAAAGCTTCGCCGATCATGTTATCACTCTGTTCCTCAAGTTCGTGTAACGCAGCGTCGAGCTCACTCGTGGCGTTTATTCCATCACTGGCTAAGAGTGGGAAATATATGCGTATCGTACTCTCAGCGGACAGCCCCTTCCGGTCTGCAGCGGCAAGAACGGTGGTGGCGTCAAACATAAACAGTTCGCCGTTGAAGTTTCCTATGTCCATCACGAGCGATCCGTTCGTTGTGGTCGTTATGTCTTTTGCAGTTCGTTCGAGTATTGGATCGTATTTATCTACTGCCATAGGGTCTACCGTGAACGGATACATATGCTCTGCCGTCACGAACCTCTGGCCGACCGGAATGTTTACTACCCAGTCTTTGTCGTCAAGACCAATCGCAAAGACATCGTCATAAGTATACACCGACTTCCCTTTCTTCACCGCGTCTTCCAGTCCCTTGCCCGCGTGGTTTATATTCTGCAAATATCCTACGAGACGGTCATACGTTAACGCAAGTTTACCGTTCTGCGTTAACATGTCAAACACGCCAACGCTGCTTAGCTTTTGACGAGTTCGCGCCATAAGATACATACACTGCACGGGAGGCGACGCGCCCGCGCTGTTTTTCAGCGATGCGTATATCTTACGTTTGACGTAGTCAATGGTGTCGTCCGAATATATCTTAAACCCACTATCTTCTTCACCAAAGGTAAGAGTTGCAACGTCCTTTGTTCCCATGATGTGAACCTTAGTGATGGTGCTCTTATCGTGCGACATCAAGTATATAGAATAATACGAGATTATTTTATATATGACCAGTTTCAATGTCATAGTCGCGCTCACGGAACGTCACCGCGGAATAGGCGCAGAAGGTCGCCTCCCATGGAAGCTTCGTGGAGAACTGGCGCGGTTTGCTAGGTTGACGAGGGGGACGGGAAACAACGCAGTTATCATGGGGCGCAAAACATGGGAGAGCTTGCCACGTGCGCCACTTGTAGGGAGACACAACATCGTTCTCTCACGTGCGCATTTTGACGCGTCCGGGGCGGTATCCAAGACGTCAGTAGCTGAGGCGATTGAATATTGTGTCTCCTCGAGATTTGACGAGGCCTGGGTCATCGGAGGAGCTCAGGTGTACGATGCTTTCGCCGACGTCACACTTGATCGGGCTGAGGTAACGTACGTCCAGCATCCCTTCCCCTGCGATACTTTCATGTCGCCGCGACTACTTGACAATATAGAAGCGACGATGGCGCTCATCAGCGCGGAAGAATGCGATGTGGACGGAGTGGAATGGACCTATCGGTCATACGCTCGGCCTAGAACGCCGGGTTGTCAGTGAGCGTCATACCACAGTATGGAGCCGGCTGTTTCGAGTAATCGACCGGTTGATAAAGACCCGCATTCACCGACTCCTCGATGAGCATCTTAAAGTTCCGCCAGAACTCTTCTGTGTGTCCAATGCTGACCGTGGCGATGTGTGCAAGTTCGTGCATGGAGACAAAGAACAGTGTGTTTTGGTCGATGAGCGCGCTTTCGTTTTTGTGTTTCTGGAGGCAAAACGCCAACTTCTCGCCCTTGTTCTCGCTGTACGCCGTGTGCTCGCTCGTCGGCAGCGTTTCCACGATTTTGCTAGGATTAAAGCCGGCAACGAGCCTACGGATGTTATCTTTCTCAGGATGTCGCTTTCCGACATGCTGCACCAGCGCACGCATCTTTTTGGTATTGTGTGCGAGCAAATCGGCAGCTTCTCCAATGCGCTCTCTGTCTCTGACGCAATATGTATTACTATCAACAGATGAGATAACGCACTTCAGTTGGAACATGTCCGAGTTCCGATAGATCAACACGGCGACATAGATACTTAATGCTACCAGTACCAACGCAAGGAACCCCGAATGCATGTGTACTATAGGCCGAAATTAATATATGCTTTTTACAATCTTGAAAGCAAGGTAGGAAATGAGCAATATGACTGTAGCCACGTTCATTTGGAAAATCACCTCAAAGAGCGATATCATAGGAAGGGAGGACCAGTAGAAGTTCGCGAGCATAGGGCTTATCATGGTGGTGACACTCAATAGCATAGAAGAGATTATAAGTGACTTTATGAAAGGGTCGTTCCTGTTGATGATGTCCTTCGTGCGCGACACCGTGAACAACAGCAGTACGAGCGTGAACAGCGTGTACACAAGATTGTATGATTGCGACTGAACCGTTGTGGCTCTGTCTTGCAACATCTCGTACTGGTTACGCGCGCAGGAATAGTCTACCTTACCTATTGCACCGAAGGCTTTCTCCTTGTCCGTGAGATCACTTTGAGGTACGAAACATACACCGTAATCGGCAGGCACGGCGGGCAACATTAGCTCATCCTTGATCCTCACGTGCACATTATGCACGAACAGTGCTAGAGGCACCATTGCTATGGCCGCCATGTACCATCTGAAACGGATACCGTGGTTGGCACGCAATAACGCTGGATAGTACACTAATGCGCAGATAAGTGACCACGCGATGAAAGCAACAGCGCTTATACTGACTACAATCCACACGTTGCTTATTGGCCACGCCATCTGAGGGGAGACGGGCAGTCCGCTCTCATTAATGTGTTTCCCTTTTCCAATTGTCGCGCTCTTACTATTGTTGGTCTTGTTGGTCTCGTTGGTCTTGGCACTCATACTTGTATAACAGGTAGATTTTTATCTAAAGCTGACCCGAGATCAAGATAGCTGTCATCGCAAAAGCGCATGAGGTAATGATGAGACGTCGCTTTATGTACAGCACGTTGAATAGAGCAAGAACGCTGTTCCCACTTACTGCCGCGCCCATGGCTGTTAGTGACATGATTACCGCTCCGAGTATCCATACTAGATGATTGGGCCCTTGCCATTTCGTGCGATTGATGTACAGTGCTAGTGTCAAGCAGAGTATGGCCACGTAGAAGCCCGTGTTCGACACTTCGAGCGTTTTGCTAGAAAAGAATATCGGATCATCCTGATTACCAAAGCCAGTAGTACTCTTAAACTTCCCCTGTAGATACTCTGACAGGTTGGTCCCGCTTACCTCGCCTTTGGATGACATTTCCATATAGGTGGAGACCGGGAACACATACCCGTGTATGCCGTCGTCGGGCACGGTGTCGCTTTCCGACAATATCTTGTACTCTCCTCCAGCCATCCCGCTGTAATCGAGCTCTGTTGGTACGTCATCGCCCTTCTTCAAGTCTGGTATTGGGCCGGGTGCGTTGAAGACGTATGAGGAGAGGTTTTTCCTATTTACGTAGACCCAGCTGGCACTGTTGTATAGCCATGTTTCTAGTAGCATCACGCATATGCCCCAGATGAAACCGACTTCGTACGCCCACACGAAGCGCTTGTCGTACGACAGGTAGATTATGACGGCCCATGCGCACACGTAAATTATGTACAGGTAGAACTGTTGAATGAGTGAAAAGGAGCTTTCGTACGGTATGGGTATGTATCGGTTTGCATTGCCTATGGTGCTAACGACCGAGTTTTGTATAGTGGGTTCTGGCGCTACGGGAAGCCTGAATACTTTTGCTGTCCACTCAAGCTCTTTCATTGTATATTCTTAATGGGGATAATCCACCTCAGTAAGAAGATAGTTATGTATGTGCTCTTAGCACTTGCATCCTAGCTCAAGCGGCGTGCGCATCAGGTCCGGCTCAATGGTGCTGTTGCTCCACGGGCTCACCGGCGTCTGGGGGTTCGGGGGCTCGGAGCGGAGCTGCAGATTGGCGTTGCGCAGGCTGCTGCCCACGGTGTTGATGCCGGAGTGGTAGCCTGCCTTAAGCAGCTTGACGGCCTGGAGGTCGCCGCTGCCCATCGGGTTCAGCTGCGCGAACTGACTGTTGCTGTCCTTAGGCAAAAGATCGCCGGGCTTAGCTGTGTCCTTTCTCTGGCAGCTCGACGGCATCTGCTGCTGGCTGCTCTGCACCCCGCTCACCGTGCTGGGCCCTTCGTTCTGCCCGAACGGCATGGCGGGCGCCGCCGGATCCTTGGCGAACTGGGTGTTGATGACCTGGCTTGCGTCACTGTCACCGTGAGCCATGCCCGACCGCGGCGAGCCCTTACCTTGGGAGTAATTGTAGAGCAGCACCCCGATCGCGATCACGGCGAGCAACGCGATCAGATGGTGTGCCTTCACAGCTTTTTGCAGAGACTGGAGCAAGCTCATTATATATACAAAGATCGAGAAAAAATTTCGGCGTAAGCCGTTGTGAGAGAGATCAGTATTTCCTAAAGGGTTACCTATTCCATTTCCGTCATCTCCTCGTCGTCTGATTGTTCCAGATCGTCAAGCAGATACATATGTCGTATTCTTTTTGCTTCTAAATAAGCCTCGACCGCCGTCTTCTTGGCTAGTTTTGCCTTAGCAAGCGCCGCCTCGTAAATCTGTCTATACACCTCGTTGGGTTTTCTGAGCTCCACTGCTTCATCGGATGGCTCTATGTCATCCAGCGCCACGGCGGTGACACCATCCGGCGCCGCCGGAAGCACCTCGACCGGTTCATGTTCCTCCACTGCGTGCGATGGTTCTGCTTCCTCCTCTCCTCTGACCGGTTCGTCCATATGCAGTTGCTGCGCGTCCTCGGTCCGACCTGATGCCTGAATAGGTTCAAGCACGGCGTCGTTAACGTCCAACAGTACACTCTCCTTAGATGGTTCCGGGTCTTCTCCCGCCCGGATCATGCATCCACGGGCGCCCACGGGGCTCTCCAGTACCATTAGTTGGGGCAATGCCAGTTCAATTGCGAAAGAGCGGGCCGAGAAACGGATGCAATCTACCTTAATTAAGGGGATCACCTTGCTATCGACAGTGACTTCTGAGTACGGCACCGCCTCCTGTCTCTGATTAAATACACATTCTGCGTCGCCGCCGTCCCGGGCAGTGTTTCCCTTAAGCAGAACTCGTACCAGATAGGCCCTTCCGGATTTGTACAGACGGACTGCGGAAGTGAACGCCGACTCGATATCGTCTTCGGTGAGAGGGTTGTGGAACCAATCATCCCGCTTGTCGTAGATAAGCTCCTGGCATCGCTTTTCCAGTTTTTCTATCCACTCCATTACGTGGGTGTCGTCAGACGAATATAGCAGGTCGCAGTATGTCTTGCGCCCGCTGATCACAATGCCTTGCTTTGTCTTGCAGGTTGGAAGTTGGACACACGTATCGGTCTCCAGGTTTCCGTCCAGCGCAACCCGTGTAACGTAGTTACCACCCTGTGTTGCCCGCGGTTGTGACAGTCTCGTTTTGCTAAAGTCACAATCCGCACAATTCACGATAGTAGAGCTCATTGTAGCCTACACGTATTTAAATCGGTACTTTCGCACGCAATTTCTCCCCGTTGATAACAATGGTAACCACCGAACCGTTTCTCGAGCGTTGCAAAGCTATCCTTCGACGGGAGGATGTCCGCGAAGAAGTTAAGGCTTTTTTTCAGCCAGTCATTGAGCTCGTGCTTCAGGAACTCTATCCGTACATATACTTGTCCGTACTATTCGTCATAATAAGCTTTTTGCTTATACTGGCGACATTCGTTGTTGTCGTCAAAAGACATTCCAAGTCCTCCGTCTGAGATTTTCTCACCTATAAGTATAGATGGTCCATCACACGAGACGTAGAGGAGGGCGCAAGCATCGCGCACGCAGCCTGCGGCACAAGAAGCGCGGCGGCGGCGGTCTGATGTCTATGCTGCGCCGCGCGGTTATGCCAGGCACGCTTCTGGTAGCCAATACACTGTCTCGTCCTGAGCGCGGCTCTCGTCGCAGCCGGAGACACGGGGGCAAGTCGCGTCGTGGGAGACGGAGCCACAAGCGGAGCCACAAGCGGAGCCACAAGCGGAGCCACAAGCGGAGCCACAAGCGGTAAGCAAGTCGGTTGCCTCACCGCTGTTATGATGCGCAAAACATATAAACATATATCTTGACTATCAAGACATATGTCGTCTTTTGAGGAACAGATCAGGTCATGGGTGGCCGTGGACAATCAGTTGAAGGTACTACAGGACAAATCGAAGGAGCTGCGCGACCGCCGGACATCTCTTAATGATACCATTATGGGCCACGTTGCGGAGAACAGCATGGAGGGGACTACCGTTCGTATAAGCGATGGTCGGCTGCGTTTCACATCATCTAATCAGACGTCTCCTCTTACCCTGAAGTTCATTCAGGAGTGCTTGCTTAAGTGTATTCGGAACGGACCACAGGTGGAACAGATCATGGTCTTCATTAAGGAGCAGCGCGAGACTAAGGTCAAGACCGAGGTCAAACGGTTTTACATTAAGAACGAATAAAAGAGTGTGCTAGTATACTATACAGATGTCGCACCTGTCACCATCAGACTGTGTGTTTCAGCGGGGTTCCGATTTGACATGTAGTGGCGCCGGCTACCCCATTAAGAATGTTCTATTGTCCTCAGGCATGGCGCCAATGATGACGTGTAACGCGGGTGATAAGTCATATAGCGGGAGGGTAAGTGATCTGTTCGCCGGGTCTGTGGGCGTCCCACTGGGACTGGTCGTGCTCGAGGGTAAGTGCGCCGGAACCCGCGAGATAGCGCGGGACACAGACTGCCAACCTATTCCAGAAAGTCTGTTCGCCAGCCTGATCGACATGGCTAGAACGGTGAAGGGTGCCCACAGACACACCCGCCGCAAACCCGCATCCCGCGGCAGCAGACAAACGCGCAGGGCTTAGAGGTCATGGTGTCCATCTAGATTTAGTATGTTGTTCGTGCAACATATTAAACAAGTACCTAGACACGGTTCCAGTTGTTGTGACTGAACGGAGATATCTCCACGCTTGCCAACTTATTCCTCCAGTACTCAACACGCTTATCCTGCTCGATGTCTTCTTGCGTCTTCGGGTATACGGTCGAGTTCTTAAGTCGAGCCTTGTCTTCGCTGGTCTCCCCCGGTTTCCTTCCGTAGCAGTTGACACCGAACCGTACGTTAGGATTGTCTATAAACCCACCGTTGATACCAGGGCGCCCGCAGTCGTGCTCGTGCCCCTCAATGTCTTGTAGCTTGTCAAACGTTGACTTCTGGGTGGGGAAGTACGCCATCTGCCCCTCCGACCAGCCATATCCACACCATTCTGCTCCGCTTTTGTGCGCGTCTTCTATTTGGTCGTACGTAGCCAGTTCGCCGTTAAGTGCTGTGCATATGGCTTGAGCGTCGTTATACGTGTATTTGTTGTTGCTTACATGGTACACCTGAGGCTGGTGCGCAGGGTTCGGAGCTGGTCTCGGCGCGGGACGCGGTTTGGGCGGGCTCGGCTCCTGCTTGGAAGAAGCCGGACGGGTTACCTTAAGGTCTATCTCGGGCTCGGCCGAGAACAGCTTCTTGACGCTAGCCGTCAAGTTGATATTGAAGAAATACTGCAGCCCATTCGTCAATACAAGGACCACGAACAGTCCCCACATCAAAACCTCTAGCGCCCCAAGACCGCCTCCCTCCGCGGTAGCGCTCGCGCCGATCGGCGCCTCGCCAGCACCCCCCAGAGACGCGAAGAGGACGTAGTATACTATGATTATAACCACCAGAAAGGCTAGAACTACTGGATTAGAACTTAATTTACCTGTCCAGTCGTACGCGTTGGACGGTATACCTGTGACGGAATCGAAGTTTACGTCCATATGGGATATATAGTTGGCCTATTTTTTTTTGCGGTAGAAAAGACAGTAGGCACTGTTAGTTATCGAAGGATGTGGCCCCAGCGCTGTCACAGTGGTGTCGTTGAAGTTGTACCAACCCTTCATCGTGTTCACATGGGCGTGATAGTGCCCTCCTCGTACGCCGCCTCCATGATTACACACCGCGTACAGTTCGTACTTGTACTGCCATCTCTTATACCCCGTTACATACGGCGACATATCCAGCAGCTCGATAGGAACGGCCACGTCTCTCTGGACCTTCCCCATGACATTGCTAAACCGTTTTAAATGGATAATGAGCACCGTCGGCAAGCTCCAGAATGTGAAGTCCTTATCCGCACTGACTAGTTCACCAGTCTTATCTATCCGATAAGCATTGTCACCATCAAGTCTCTCTTTTTTGCAGTACTCAGTTATACAGTCTTGCAACGTGCAGAATGTCGACCCGGGCAGAACCGGAATCTGCAACATTGTGAACGGTTCAGGACTGACCCCCAGTACCTTTCCGCTTAGAGAACACACCCTCGAAACCGATATGCCGTGGAACAGCCCGAGCATCTCCGAGTATTCAGCTTCGTACATCCTCTTCATCATGTCGTAGCACTTGGCAGCCAGCACGTCCTTCGAAGTCTTGGGCGCCCCCTTCACCACCATCTCAACGCTCCTAGACAACCCTTCATGGAAGCATTCGAATAAAAAGTCTATGAACTCAGCGACGTCGTTTTGCGCGACGTATGTAAAGTCCATTCGTTTCTTTGCCGCCGCTACCTTCCTCGTCGCCGCGACGAAGCCCCATGGTGCTATCGTGCAGTCTTCACTCCACATGAGCGCTCGCAGTTTGCCCCACTCGTTTAGAACGAGCGCTCCCAACTTCTTCGTGATACGGGACTGGTACTCGGGAGCCTCTAACACATCTGTCAACTCGTGTGTGTGTGATAACACTTGCAACACCGAGTTCAAGTAACAACTGTTCCCTACGTTGGCCAACCCGGTCAGTCCATTCCCTTCCGCAGTAGCATCCACCATTTCCATGTTCGGTTGTCTTTCTGTTAGAAGCCTCTAGCTTCTAATCCCTGTGCTTGTGCATATATTATCATCCGGTATACTATGTCGCGCTTTACACGAAGGGACCCCGCGCACCCAGGCATGTTGGCAGTTTTCGATGATTACATGGCGTACTGTCGGGGAACTCAGAGCATACTGAACAGCACGCTGTCGCTGTCGATGGAGCAAGATCGGCGATTGCACTTACTTATAAACAGGATGTTTCCGTATGTGCCTGTGTCCACCCTCCCCTCCGCTTCGCCACTTGCGAGCGCACGATACAGACCATCCCTTTTCCAGACCACATCCCCCATGAGACCGCGCCCAGTGGACACTGGCTTCGTACTTGGACAGTCATTCAGTCCCGTCATAGTCCGGCCAACCGAAGCTCATATCACCGCTGCCACACAAGTGTATCTTTTTCGAGAAATGGACGCGCCTATAAACAGCACATGTCCAATCACTCAGACGCAATTCTTATCAGACGATTTAGTGATGCAGATCGTCCATTGTGGACATAACTTCTGTCCGGACGCTCTGAGGGACTGGTTCGAACGCGATGTGCGCTGCCCTCTGTGTAGGTACGACGTCCGCGGTCCTGGGGCTGCAGTCGCGCCGCCGAACGCTAATGCATCCTCTTTGGGCGGTGACGAGCCTGAGGCATCCCCGCTACAAGGGACGATCTCGGGGACGACCCACATAGAGCTTGCCAGCCGTATCGGCCGAATGGTCGCCGCAGACTTTATGGAACGTGTGGCCCCCAACATAGTACAGCCCGAGGGCGGTGGGCCGATTAACATGTCGTACTCTTTCATGTCATCTCTCGGCGGATCCCCCTCAGAGCACGCCGGCGGCGCAACTCCTCCTAGCGAGGAGGGCGACACACCATCACCCGATAATATGCCCATGTGAGGGGAAGGCATCCATTATTATCCGTCACTTGTATATGACACGACGAGAGGTCGCTACGCGATGGACACGCATGGTGAGCCGGATGAGGAACCCGGTCGCTCGCACCGTCAAGCACGTGTTGGGGCCATTAGGGAAAATGTATCTAGCGTGGGTTGTTATACACTACGTCTCGGCACACGCCTACACTCATCTATGCACTCCTTCTTCTGTGCAAGGCTTTTTTCTGTCTCCATTGTTGGCAGCAAGCCCCCATTGCAGCGCACTTCGCTGGGCCATAGGTAATGGAGCCAGCTCGTTGAACACTATGTGGATGGCGATTGGGAGCTGGGGTGCGACACGACTGCTCCTCCGCGACAGGGGCAGAACTCCTTGCCATTCCCCCGGGAAAAAATCTGATTAAGGTGTTGTTGTGTCCAGTTCTAGCACACACGCGCACCGAAGAAGCCACGGATCGTGCTCTGGCCCGCCCTTGCGTTATCGGACTGGCGCAGATAATCGTCAAATAGTAGGGACTTTACCTCCTTACATTTGACGTCCATCTCCTTCTTTCTGTATGCTTCATCTTCGAGAGTGCTCCTCAGCGTCTCGAGTGCGTCCTCAACACGCGATCGCCTTCGCACATCATAACCCGCTAGCTCCGGCAGTACCTGCGCAAACACCTGCTGAACCGGTTTCATGATTTGGTTCGAAATATAGAATGAATAGTCCAGCTTCAACCCCTTCTGCCTGATGTATTCAGGATGCTCTATCTTCTCGCCTTGCTTCAGCCCCTTGCCCTCCACCTGCACGTACGCATACGGTATCCTGTCACCCGACGCCGGCTTATTTCCCGGATCTCTCCTTCCCATCCTATCGGCCAACACCTTGTGAGCTATCTGGGCTGGGTTCTTATAGTGCCCCCTGAGCGACTTCGTAACAATCAACTTCTCCATCGGACAGTTTCCGTCGACGAGGTTCTGTAAACTTTTCTTCAAGAACGTTACAGCCTTTGTTACGTCGTTTTCCTTCATCAGTATGTCGATGATCCCGCCATACACATCCTTCACAATCGGCGCGTTGTCCCTTCTTTTCAACACAATCCCCATCTCCTTTCTGTAACAACTATGTGGATCGAGCTCATATAACATCCCAACGTACCTCTTCTTAGATAGTAGGAGGAATGCCAAGAACGTCTTCTCATATTCGAGATCGTGCGGTTTCTTCAAGAACATGCTCGCCAACTTTCCGGCTTCTTGTGCTAGAACAATCGTCATCTCTAACGCTCTTTGTCCTTCAATAGGAGTTCCGTCCAATTCCTCGAAGTTGAATGTCGCAAACACAGAGTCCGTGTCACCATACACACGCTCCGCTCTCGTCCGCACCCTCCCATATCCTTCCACATCGACCTCAGTATTCCCATAGACCTCTTCGATCATCCTCTCCGCGTACTTAAGCAACTTGCGGCCCGTCGCCGTAGTGGAAGCCGCCACGTCCACCTCGTAGAATGAACTAGTCTTCGCGCCGGTCTGACCATACAACGAGTTAGCCGTGACCTTGATACTGAGCTGCCTCTTGTCCAAGACGTTCTTCATAAACTCATCCTCCTGTTGTGGGATTAGTTTGCGCGTCGCCTTTCTTGCCGCGAGCAGCTCTTCCAGAATGGAGGGCATGACCGCGCGACCCTGCGGGAACTGCGCGAACCGACACATCTTCTTTCCACACAATGTCTTCACCGCGGCGGCATTCGAGCTCTTCCTTGTGTACTTGTAGGTGTCATATTCGACATTAACGTATCGGTAGTTTGGCAAGTTGTCGTATTTATAACTTCCATCGGGCCCTTTCTCCCCGGTTTCTTTGATGAGATGACCATCTAGGTTGTATTCTCTCGTCCACACCTTGCTATCGTGTGACACATTCTCACTTATCATAGAGGACGGGTACAGTGAACTATAGTCAACGCACCACACGGGCTTCTTGGTATACAAACCTGTCTTTGGCTCCAACACGATAGCGCCCTCGTATCCCTCGTTGCTCATCGTCTTCTCGACGACTGGGAGTAAGGTATGCTTTTCTCGGCACTTCTTTGCCACATAACTCGTAAGTTTGATCCCCTGCCCACGCAGTACTAAGAATGACATCGGGACAGAACATAGTTTCGACATCTCGATAAACCCTGTGATCACGTCGATCTTCCGCAACAACTGATGCACCAGGTTGCAATCCTGAATACAATACTTTGCGATTGTGGCGCGGGCGGAAGGACCCTCATTTGTCATCCGGAATATGTCCTGAGGCGATACATCATCCTTTGCTAGTCCCCATTTGACCTTCTTATCCATGTTCGGACTTTCAACACCCCGGATCGTGAACGTCTTGGCGATGTGGTCGATGTTCATCACCTCCATCTTCTTACCGTCTTGATAGGAGTCCGATGAATGTGCTATCTCCTCGAGACTGATCCAGGCCCCTACGTCTAATCCGACCAGGTTCTTTGTGTGTAACACAGTGTTTCCGTCCATGTGTTCCAACCTCTTCACAGTGTCGCCTATGAAGTTCCCAGCCACGTGATCCAGTTTATAAGACGTCAGGCTGTAGTCGCGACGGAGATAGTTGTACATGTCCACTTGCAAGCGCCCCTGCATCATTATATATCTGAGGTCGTGCGGGCCGCTCGCCAATATCACACTACTCTCCTCAATCCGCACTCGTCCCGTCCTGTAGTCCTTGGTGTAACACCTCTCTCCTTTGTTTCTTGACATCTGTAAGAACTCCTCTACACAGGATAGCTCCTGCGCTCTCTGGAACAAGAACTGATAGTCAAAGCCAAATATGTTGTAGCCAATAATAATGTCAGGGTCCTCCTCCCGGATTAGTTTGGCCCACGCGTACAGAAGCGCTTTTTCGCTACCGCATGTTTCAATAACACTATGTTCCACTTGGGGCAACCGATCGCATGTGTCGAGGACAACGCAATGGTTCAGATAGGGTTTCTCATCGCCGTATCTCAAGAAGGTCGAACCGATAAACGTTGTCTTGTCTCCATGCAGCGGAGGGAAGCACGCGCTCAGTGTTTGACTACTCTCACCAATGAGCTCTTCCCGGTCGAACGCGTCGGGGTGAGAGAGGAGTGACAGTATCGTTTCTTCCTCAGATATGACCTTTCTCTTCTTTCCACGGCGCGCGGGTGTCTCGCCACCACTGTCATCCCCCTGCTCCGCGTCGTTCCACTGAAACAATCTTACTCCCGCATCTGGCTCCTCCTCTTTGGTCAATGTCGGTCCCATGTTTAGCCACCTTATCACATTTCTACGCGTCGTTCCCTCTACGACCGGACGTTTCGGATACACGATGTTTATGTCGCCATCCACCCCGAACCCAAACGCTGCCATTATCATGCTAGTCAACGTCTCCGCGTCGACTTCTCCGCCTTCGCGCTGAACACGGAGACACTTGTCCACGATATCAGCCGCGAGCTTCTTGTAGTTCTTTTTCGGCAGGGGGAAGTCGCCATGGCTGCTACTTGCCTCAATGTCAAAGCTGCAGATTTTGTACGGGACGCGCGTCTCCTTATCCGGCAAAGGGATCAGCTTGTTGTATTGCACCGTGTACTCATACTTACACGTGGTCGTCTTTCGCGTATGCAGTTTGGCGCTCTTCGACGGAATCGCAACCCATCCCGAGGGGCTAATCTCCTGTATGTGGAAATATCGCAGCAACGGCGGTATGTTGGCCTCGTACAACTCGAGATGCGATTGTGCACCCTCGTAGAAGTAACCGTTTCGCTTGAGCTTTCGGTTACCTCTGAACGTCTCATACCACAGGTTCTTAGCCTTGTTCATCGCCCGCACACTACGGAACTTGACGACCATGAACTTATGGTAGCTTTCACCATCGAAACCGTATAGCTTTTTTCGGTAATGGTACTTGCACTGTGTCACGGCGCCTTCCATCCGCGCACCCAGATGCTCCTCCAGATGCGACTTGAACCCCAGCCGCTCGCCTTCTCCCCAGCGTTCGTCCACCCTCACCCAGAAGAACGGTTGAAACCCCTCTACGAACAGGCAAAACGTCTCCCCACTTTCGTTTATGCCGAACATTTGCATGGTGAATGTATCGATGCCCTGATCGTCACCAGGTACTCGCTCATGGGCGTCATACGCATTAAAGGTCAGCAGCCGCATCGTACGTTGAATTGGTGCCATCTCGTGTTGTTTTTCCAACATGAGATCGATTTGTATCAATTTTACTCGTAAGAAAATCCCCCCCTATTCCATATGGTAGACAAACTTGAGAAGAAGGTGTTCATTAGCTTTGTACTTTCCACTGCAATCGCCGCGTTCCTATTGCAGGTATTCAGCAAGACACTGGCTCAGCATTATGATAAGTTTACATTAGTTGCGGTCACTCAGCTAATAGCGTTTGTGCTCGCGACCTTCGTTGTTTTGGCATATCTAGGAGGCTCAGCGACGGCTAAAGAGATCGCACGCATCGCGCCAAAGCATTGGTTATACATACTTCTCTCAGCTATTGTGGCGCTCGTAGTTTTTCTACTGAGTCTTCACACGCTAAAAACGGAAGATATAAGCGATCACGGCATACTGGACACCGCCGCAAGTATACTTATCGCGATGGTCGGGGGGTATCTAGTGTTTGGCGAAGGGGCCAGTATCAGGAGGATATTGGCGATAGTAGTCATGATAGCCGCTGCCGTCTATGCCGTTCATAACTAGGGTTTGACTTCACCTGCGGCGCGTTCTACGGCTCTTTGACTTGCCACTCTTTCTCCCAGCACCACGCCGCATCGTCTTTCGACGCGTCCGTCTCCTCCTCCTCCTCCTGCTCCTCCTACTCCTCCCACCACCCATCTCGTGGCTTCGCTTGCCAGCCTCCTCCGCCCATCTCGTCAGCTCCTCGGCGCTGCGCCCACCTCCATGTTCCTTCCCGCTTTTGTCCATCATAGTGGGAAAACCACCCACGTTAAAGATTGTGTGGCCCTTGCTCGCGAGAACTGCCGCGGCGTTCGCGTCTACGTTCATTACGTGGACATCCGTGCTCTTGTTAGCAAGTTCCTTCACGCTTTCCCACGCATCTTCCATCCCGTGGCACGCACCGCATCCATTCATATGTATGCGGATCGCCACCGGACGCTTCGACTTGAGCAGCCGCTCGGCATCGCTTACGCTGCCGTCACGTATCTCGTGGTATGGCATATGTTATCTAGGAGGATTATATTCTCGTTTAGATATATACCATGCGCGTCTTTATCGCTGTGGCCCTTATATTCATGCTGGGTCTTATCTTCTACACCAGGTATGGTGGCGGGGACTTGAAGGAGACACTCATTAATAAGCCGCGTTGCCCGAACATTCTTATTCAAAAGGGCAACCAGATCATCCTACAGAACACCAGCCTGGCCGAAGTGCCAGGTGTTAACCCAATCACGTTTGACAACCTTGAGGAGTATGCGCAGTTTGTGAAATGGCAACGCAGTCAAGGCATTGAATGTCCGGTCTTGTACTTACGGAACTCCTACGACGCTCAGGGCAACGAAGTCTTTGCTGCTCGGCCGTGCCCCGAGAACCCTCAGGGTGGTCTTTCGCCATCGCTTCCTTCCCTATCATACCAACCTCCGGTAACTATGCTGTATGACGCAGGAAGAGATGACCCACCCTACAATCAGAACTCCTACCCTAGCTACGACCCCGACAATCAGTACATCGGAGACTACACCCCACTCGATAAGATGTTCCATTCTCAACAGGGGGTCGGCAAGGTAAGTGACTATGCCACCGACTCTAACTGGGGGGGTGACAGCGTAACGCAAGGTGCCGTTGATGCGGGCGTCTACACGCCGGATGAAGTGTGGGTCCGCAAACGCGGCTAGCCCATTCCAATCGACAATATTACCTGTTTCGGGTAATATGGTCACTGTGAAATGTCACGGTTCGAGATAATCTAGAAGAAACCCTTCGCCGCGGAGGCCGTCGACGATCCTCCTGACGTATTGTCTAGGGACTTCATGACTTCGGGAAGCGTCTCTTTCAAGAGTGTTTTGTAGCCGTTAAGCTTCTGGATGGCACTGTCTATGGCGACACCTGCGGGGTTGGTGCCCTTTGACAGGGTGCTTCCTAGACTTATGGCGTTCATAACCAATCCTAGTTCTACGAACTCTTCTATAGCAGATATCAGGTCTTCTATCTGGCTCCTATTACCCGTACCGATCACCGACTTGGCAATCTTAATGTTATCGTCGATTCCGGATATCACCGTATCTATGTCCCCAAACAAACCCTTCCCCTCGTCCTCTGTGGCCTTGTTCCGTAGCCCTTCTATCATCGCGCCTTGCTTCTTCATCAGATAACCCACCAAGTATATAGCGCATACTGCTACCGCGAAATAACCCACATATTGCATGATCGTCTTTTCGTCCATCGTATACTTAGAGTTCATATTTTATTGACTAAACCCTCCGTCACTTTATTTCAAGTCCGCCCATCTTCTCCGCACAGAGGTAGCGCTTAAGGCTGTCACCCACCGACGCAGGTATCCGTCTCACACGACCATTCGCAACAGGTATAACGAGGCCGGCAATACGGGCGGGGTTGGTCTCCACCTCCTCGATCAACTTCTTTATCGACCCATACTCGTTAATAAGGGCTTGCCCGACCTTGGCACTAATCCCGGGAATGTTAGCTAGCATTATCGCCTGCACATTCTCATCCGTTATGTTGTCCTTTTTCACCCGTTTGACAACAGATGCATACTCGCACGGCGCGCCAGTGGTGTGCGCGCCATCAGATTGCGTTGTGTTCAGTTTCCTCGCCACGTGATATACGTAGTCAGCAGACTCCACCATATTCATACTCCTGAAGAGCGAGAACCCCTTAATCAAAGACAAGGAAACCATCGCTCCCCACAGAGCCTCCGGTGTTGGCGAACGGGCGCTCCGCGGACGGTATGCATCTAGCGTTCCTTCGATAAGATACACAACGTTGTGCTTCGATATCTCGCACGACTGCAACCGCAGGGACTGCTCTTTATACCGCCCGTCTATCAGGCTTGCCGCGAGATCGCTAAAGCTTTTCCTTTCTATGATGCATCGCTCCTTGCCATCATTATCGCACAGAATTATGTCCCCGAGCGGCAACATCTGACTGACAAGTGTGTGGGTGGGTGCGCCCGTGGCCGCGTCCGTGTGCGCCCCGTTGTCAAACGCGTTCTTAATAAGAACATGAAGCCGTTTTTCCCTCGTGTCAATCTTGATAATCATGCGTCTTTGATTATCAGGATTTGGCATTTCTCTATTACTAAACCAATCTTAAAGGCTTGGTCCACTGGCCACCATGTTCGCCGGGTAGTAGAATTGACGGAACTTGGATAGGTAGTTCTTGTTCTCGAGCGAGAACTGGAAGCCCCGTGATGCGGGCGCAGTTGCCATAGGCATCATGAACCCCGTCGCCGACGGCGCGAGGCCACCCTTCTTCATGCCACCGAAATAACGCGCATTCTCTACGACTTCCCCCGTGCTGGTCGTTACCGAACCCTGCGGCATCATACCATTGCTGCCGGATGGACCACCGAACTTGACACTCCGCGCTACTGATGAGCGACCTCCTCTACCTCTATAGATGTTCTTCGGCATTTTATACTATCTACCGATATAAAATCATGCTCATCCGGCCCACGCCACCCGAGCCCACGGGGTTAACGGACAGGCGGTAGTTTGTTCTCAGGCAGTCGCGCTGCTCGGCAATGGAACGCGGGTTACCCGGCGTCGAGTTACAGAGAGGGGTGGCCTGTGCACGTCTCATGGCCGCGCGGGTGCTGCTACCCTGCCCGATCGTAGGGCGGGAGCCAGCCATGATGGCAAACGCATCGGTGTTGTTGGATATCTTGGTTGAACCCGTGATAGCTCTGTAGTTGAAGCCCATGTCTATGATTAGAGCAAAGAAAATAATGTCGGAGAAGTGGCATTGGAGGAAAATTGATGGCCATAGCGCTTAAACATACAAATACATCCATTCTAACCGTTCATGGAGGGTAACCGAGAACGCAACATCGTGCACGACGATGACGTAGTCCGAGAAGACGGTGCACTAGTATTTGACCCGTACAACCCCAACAACAAAGACATCACGGCGGAGGAGGTTAAGCGGCTGCTCGTCCAGTACGACCTCCCGCCCCGGATTGAGAACATTGTTCTGTGGCAGAGAGCTTTCATCCATAGCTCGTACACAAAACGCCCCGCTTTGTCAAATGCAAGAGAGAACATTACGATTGTGGACCGTCCATCGGACTGTATGGCGCTACGAACGAAGTCAAATGAACGACTGGAGTTTGTCGGAGATGGGGTACTCGAGTGTATCACTAAATACTATATGTACCGCCGATTTCCTAAAGCTGATGAAGGCTTCATGACCGAAAAGAAAATCGCATTGGTCAAGAACGAGCACATCGGCAAACTGGCTTACGAGATGGGTCTTCACAAATGGTATATCATTTCCAAGCATGCCGAAGAGAAAAAGACGCGCACGAACTTAAAGAAGCTCGGGTGCCTCTTTGAATCGTTTCTGGGCGCACTCTTCCTCGACTTCAACAAGATCAAGGTAAACGACGACGAAGGTTGGTTTGAAGAGATGTTTGTGACTGGGCCTGGGTTTCAGATGGCCCAGAAGTTCGTCGAAAATGTGTTTGAGCGCCACGTTAACTGGACAGAGCTTATCCAGACGGACGACAACTACAAGAACATCTTGCAGGTCATGATCCAAAAGGCGTTTAAGACCACCCCGCACTACATCGAGCTGGATCGCACACTGGAAAGCGGTTACTCCATGGGCGTGTACCTATGTCTAGGTCAACCGATCCACGCTGTTGCCGTCGAGTCGGCGCTTGCACTTAATACCTTCAAAACACTCGTTGCGATTGAAGAGTATTATGAGACTGAAGGGAAGGCCTTTGTCTTTCTCGGAAAGGCCGATCACAAGATCAAGCGGAAAGCGGAGCAGATGGCGTGTGAGGACATCATTGGACGACTGCGCACGCCGGGCGGGTAAGCGCACTAACCGTCGGCAGCTGCATCTTTTTAATTGTCTCATTTATATACACTAGTATCAATGTCGCTCTTGGAAAGACTCATGGCCAAGCCTCAGCCTCGGACTGATAAGGATGTGATTGTGGGCACGGCTTTCGCTGGAGTGCCAGTTATCGATAAGACTCAAGGTGTTAACCGCGGTGAGATGCTCAAGTCGTTTGCGCAGTTCACCCGGGTCATGAAGCGCGAGCGCGCCGTACTACTGACGGGGGAGGAACCTGAACCGTCGGTGGATAAGACCAGGGACGCGCCGGACGCGGCGGCGCCGGCGCCGTCTGTGACCGGTGTTCGCAGAACTAAGCGTAAGCTCGTTCTCGCTGACGGTGTGGAGGCTAAGAGCGAAGCCAGGGTTACACGCGCCCGTGCTCGTCGCGGCAAGGGGGTGGCGGACATAGGGCCTTTGTCCATGATTAAGATAGGCTCCACGGCAATCGGCGAGCGTAAGCGCCCATCCGAACCTCTTGTGGAAGTTCGGGCCTCCAGCTACTACATGGATAATCGTCAGATATTCACTAGCTTTATCGCCTCTTTGTTCGGCCCTTACAAGGAGAAGTTGGGGGCTTCGGCCGGGGCGGTAACCTGCAAGACATCGGGACAGCGTGAGCAATCTTTGTTCACGCACCAGGAAATCGTCCGAGATTACATAAACATGTACACACCTTACCGGGGAGTGTTGCTTTATCATGGACTTGGGTCAGGCAAGACGTGCGCCTCCGTGGCCATAGCGGAAGGTCTCAAGAACAATAAAAAGGTGTACATCATGACCCCTGCATCGCTGCAGGCCAACTATAGGGCCGATCTTAAAAAGTGCGGAGACCCATTGTACAGAAAGAACCAGTTCTGGGAGTTTGTTAAGATTACCGGACCTGACGACAAGCTTGTCGATGTGCTGTCAGCAGCCCTTACGTTGCCCATGGAGTGGATACGAAGGAACAAGGGTGCGTGGATGGTCAACGTAAAGAATGCCGGCAACTTTGGTACTCTCGATGCAGCGCAGAAGGCAAGCCTCGACACACAGCTTGATGAGATGGTGAACCAGAAGTACCGGTTTTTGAACTATAATGGAATGCGTTCAAGCCATCTGGCGGCACTTAGCGAGAACCACACGAAGAACCCGTTTGACAACAGCGTTGTCGTGATAGACGAGGCGCACAACTTTGTCAGTCGCATAGTCAACAAGCTCCGCAAGCCAGATTCGCTCTCAGCTCGGCTTTATCAGTACATGATGGCGGCGGATGGCGCGCGCATTGTGATGCTTTCTGGAACACCCATTATAAACTATCCCAACGAGATTGCCGTTATGTTCAATATGCTACGGGGCATGATCAAAACATGGTACTTCAAGCTGTCCGTGGCAACGCAGCGCAAGATATCCGAGGCGACGTTGCGAGACGTGTTCAAGAAGTTCGGTCTTCTCGACTATCTGGAGTATCGGCCAACATCGACTACACTCGTTGTTACGCGCAACCCGTTCGGTTTCTACTCAGTGGACAGCCGTTCCACGTATAAGGGGGTTGCATTGGGCGAACGCGGTGACGTCGACGACGATAGTTTCGTGGCCATCATTACCTCTCTGTTGCAAAAGAACAATATTAAGATCACTCCTTCTGCCACACGGGTGGAAATGTATAAAGCACTCCCCGACACCCTCGACGGGTTTAGTGATTACTTCATCGAGCCCAATACCGGTGACATGAAAAATGAGGGGTTGTTTAAGAGACGGGTGCTCGGTTTGACATCATACTATCGGAGCGCCCAGGAGCAACTCATGCCCTCTTTCGAGAAGAGCAAAGACTTCCATCTCATAAAGGTGCCCATGAGCGAGTTCCAATTCGGCGTCTACGAAGAGGCGCGTATACAAGAGAGGAAACTGGAAAAGAATAACGCCCGGAAGAAGAAAGCCAAAAAAGGCGGGGACGACATCTATCAGGAGACTGTGTCTACTTATCGGATTTTCTCGCGCGCTTTCTGCAACTTCGTTTTTCCACGCCCCGAGATCGTTCGCCCCATGCCCCGCGAGGGACTAGATATAGAGGCCATATTAGAGCAGACGGCGGACGAGGACCTACTTGACGCCGCCACCGTTGAGGAACGTTTACAAAATGTAGACGGTCTCCATACAGCCGACGACGCCGCTGCATTGAAAGAGGCTGAGGGAGCACAAGATGCATCGTATGAAAAACGTATCCAGATCGCTCTTAAGCAACTAGAGAATAACTCCGCGACTTATCTGTCTCCAGAAGGTCTCGAGACGTACAGCCCGAAGTTTCTGGCCATGCTCGATAACATTCAGGATCCAGACAACAAGGGACTGCACCTCGTGTATAGCCAGTTCCGCACGCTGGAAGGCATCGGTATCTTCGCTATGGTCCTTAGGGCAAATGGCTTCGGCCGTTTCGGTGTGAAAAAGGATAGCGCAGGTGCGTGGTCTCTCGACACAAAGCCGGAAGATGCAGGGAAGCCGATGTACGCACTGTATACCGGCACGGAGACGCAGGAGGAAAAGGAGATCATCCGCAACATATTCAACGGTAATTGGGAGCTCATACCCACTAATCTTGCGGATGAGCTGGCAAAGGTATCGAGTAACAACTTGTACGGCGAGATCATTCGCGTTCTTATGATCACTGCTAGTGGCGCCGAGGGCATCAATCTCGAGAACGTGCGTTTCGTACATCTTACCGAGCCCTACTGGCATCCGGTGCGACTTGAGCAGGTTATAGGGCGCGCGCGCCGCATATGCAGTCATCAGCATCTCCCCGAGGCGTTGCGCACGGTGACCGCCTTCCTCTACATTATGACTTTCTCCGAAGAGCAACTAGCGAGCGATCAATCCATCGAGCTGCGTCTTCAGGACAAGAGCCGCCTCGACAAGGTCACACCCCTTACGACCGACCAATCCTTATACGAAATCGCGACCATAAAAGAGAACATCAACAGACAGATACTCACATCCGTAAAGGAGTCGGCCATCGACTGTTCTCTGCATAACAAGAAGGGCAGCAAGGAGAAGTTGAAATGCTTTACGTTCGGTCGTGCCAGTTCGAGTCGTTTTGCATTCACACCATCCATATCCGACGAGGAGGCCGATACGGTCGCCGACATAAACAGGACCGTCTTGAAGGTGCGCGCCGTCTCAGTCACGATTGATGGAGTTAAGTATGCGTACAACAAGGGGAATGGTGATGTGTACGACTTCGATAGCTACACACGCGGCGATCCTCTTACGGTGGGCAAACTTGAGGTCCAGGGGAAAAAGTACGTATTCACAAAGGTATAGGACCATGTCCTACCGCATTACAGCATTTATTGAAAGATGCTGTACTGCTTGCATTTATATTCCGATTACTTACCCTCTTCCAACTCGTCACCGGCATGCTCCCGAGGTGGTTCGTGTTCTTCCGCACCCGGGTTTTCCAGAGTGCGGACTCTATCCTCTAGTGCCCGGACTCGTGCCTCGAGCGAGGAGATGGAGGGGCCCGTGACCAGCGCGGGGTTCCCGATGCGTCCCGGGTCGTCCGGAACGCCGACCAGTTGCCGTCTAGCAATCTCTTCGGCCAACACGGCATTAATGTTGTCCTCGCCGATCGGTTCATCGACGTTGTCATCTGCGAACTTCGGCGCCGGAGGTGCGCGGACACGCATATCTTCCTCGAACGCAGTCTGCCGCCGAGCGAGGTCGTCTTCGAACTGGGACTGTCGTTGCTCTAACTGCGCCGCCGATGTCGTTGGTGTCTGCCCCCTCTTGAATGCTGTCAGAATGTTCTTGTTCATCTCAGTAAGTGACCCAGGTACGTCGTGTAATAACTTCTCGCACCTACTTATCGCCATGCGCAACTGCGTAGCTATGACATCATGGGGTATGTGCATCTCGACGACGCCGGACGCATAGACCACGTTTTCCAACAGTGCCATATTACGAGTGTCGCGCGCAAGATCCCAGTCACGTGCGGCCATCTGTTGCTTTTCAGTCCTTTCTACTCTTTAACTAGAGATGATGGTTGAAGTACTTGTCCCGCAATGCAGCCATGTCGTCATCAGAAATGCGCTCTTCGCATAGTTTATCTGCTCCGTGTTCGCCAGTGAGCTGGCCAATGATCGCGAAGAGACAGTACATTCCGCATTCCGTGTTTCTGCGCTGGTGTTTTTGTTTGCATATGATCTTTCTCAGAGGCGCCCCAAGTTTCTTGGATTGTCCCATGATACAGGTCATCAACTTCTGTATGGGCCTCTGGGGTGGGTCTCCCGTGCTGTCCATAAAAAATATATACTTCTCCTTCAAGTTCACAAACATCGACACCCAGTGCGAACCTTCTTTATAATGCGGGTCGGTGTTAAAAACTATGCCTATCTTTGTCTTCCCCCGCGACAGCATCTTAGCGATGCTCAAATTACAAAGCTCGTCCCACACGCACTTCCCGTCCGAGTACCGATGGTAGTAGTCAATGGGCGAGGGGCCTATAAAGACAAAACTCGGATAAGCCCGCTCGTACCGACGCATCACGCGCGTTATGTCCGTGCTCGTAAGCCATTCACTGGGGTTCGCTCGCCAGGACGGCGGACGAGGTGGCATGAATAGTGTCCGGGTCATTTCACGCGTGAACTCGGGGTTATTTACGAACGGTTGCCTCAGCCAACACGATTCAGTGTGGCACACTGACTGCATCTTCACACGTAGCTGCTCCCACGTTTTTCTAGATCCTGATACCTCAACGAGGTCGTCTGGATGTCGCATATTCCACTTCTCCGCTAATTGTCGGAGAACATCGTCCGTGAAGCACGTGTATGGTTTGCTGTCAAACGGTGCACTCGGGCTACAGTTAATAGATTTGAACGTGGTGTTCTTGGTCTTTTTCTTTTTGTCCGCACCCTTCACATGTCTCTTGCGCGTTTTGACCATTTCCTACTAAAGCCTCAGATTATTCTTCTACTACTACTTCTACTACTACTTCTACTACTACTTCTACTAGTCTGCGAAGTGGACGTGCTTACCCCCCTTCTTCGTCCCTTTCGTTCGTAGGCCGGGCGCGCGCAGATTAACGCTTCTAACCTCTGGGAACTTCCCCTGTGCGACAGGTACGGACTTCCTATTGACAAACGTGTCCAGTCCGTTTGGACGAATAGCCCTACCAAGCATCTCTAGGTCGTCGTTCGATCCGTGGGCACGCGTCTGTACTGCCTTCGGCGCACCAGATGAGGGGTTTGCCACGTCAAGCCCTGCATATGTGCTTTGAATAATGTCTCGCGTGTCCACATCCTGTAGATACTCGGCGCACACGTCGGCATACGCTCTGTATGCGTTCTCCAGACCTGCCGTTGGGTAAGTCCCCTGGGACATGTCTTTGGTGAGCTGAACAATGCGCCTCTTATAGAAGCCACGAGTTGCCGCCCTGTGCTCTTCATATGCCGCCATAGCTCGCGACGAGCTCGGCAACCTGGAAGGATTTGAAAGGCATCGCAGTGTCGCCAATTGCATGTTATCTGATATGTCTATCTCGGGTAACATACAAAGAGTAGATATTAACAACCAGCGCCAACAACGTGTCTTACAACTTGTTGTGTATGCACTTCCCGTCCATTCTCTGCTGCCGCGTGTGGTTGCTAAATACTGATTTACCAATATGCTCGTCAGCCAACGCGAGCTTCTCGCGACTGTGTGTCTTCCCGTCCTTCCACTCGCCACCGTACACGGTCTCGCCCGTGTGAGAACGAGGCGCTAGTGGCTCACGAGTGAACAAACCCGGGAACGGCTGCTGTACCTGAGACGAAGACTGCACTTTTACCATGTACATGTCGCTCGTTGTGGACGGGACATATTCGGACTGTTCACACTTCTGCAGTGCAAAAAACTGGCTGCGCAGATCGGACTCCACATCTACATTAGACGCGAAACCGGACCACGGGGCCTCCGCGCTCCCCGGGTTAAAGACCTGGCCTACGTTGTAAACCGGCTCTTTCTTAATGGGTACGGTAGCTGGAGCCCGGCGATCGAGAATGGGCATCATCGCGTATTTAGTAGATACGGGTCGGATACCAAACGATGGCTGCAAAGTCTCCGAGGGCACGTTCCGCGCCGCCATACGGTTGCTAAGCTCAGTTGTTCTGTCTAGATTACACAGATAGACATCATCTACGAGTCCGTACATTACTATTATAGTGCCGGATAATATATTCACCCGAACACATCTAAAGCAAGTGGCGCGCATTTAATAGCACGAGATCATGTGTGGCATATTTTTCCTGAACGCTGCCATGTGTTCAAAGGCGGATGCGCAACGGGCGTTTGACACTGGAGCACGTCGCGGCCCCACCCGTTCAACGTTGACTTATGACAAACAACTCCGGAGTTGGGTTGGCTTTCACAGGTTAGCTATAAATGGTCTTCTCGAGGCTGCGAATCAGCCGATGGTTGTTGACGGATGCAGCCTCCTATGCAACGGCGAAATATACAACCATAAGGAATTGGCCGCTATGCTCGATATCGAGTGCGCCAGCGGCTCTGATTGTGAGGTCATACTGCATATGTACATTAAGTTTGGGCTGGAGTACACGTTGTCCGCGTTAGATGGTGTCTTTGCTCTCGTTATCATGGATCACCGTGGAACTCGTACCGCCGTCCATTTGGCGCGGGACCCGTTCGGCGTGCGGCCGATGTACATCGTGGATACTCCCGATCCAGATGGTACAGCGGATGCTCGGATGCTGGGTGTGGCGTCTGAACTAGAGCCTTTGCAACTGGCGATTGCCGAGGGGTGTCACGGCGCGATCACACAATTCCCACCAGGCCATTCGAGGACGTTTGAGATGCGACTATGCTCAACTGTCGGCGGACCCGCGCGATTACGGTTTGTCACATACGAAAAGAGCCCGTTACGGAGGTTCTTTGAATTACCACCGGTAGTGCTGGGGGCTTGTGCAACGGACCCATCTGCGATCGAGACGAACGGGATGAGCGTCGTCTGTGACGCACTGTACGCCGCGGTAGAGAAACGCGTTGCAAACACCGATCGACCTGTGGCATGTCTGCTCTCAGGCGGTCTGGACAGTAGCCTTGTCACTGCGCTCGCTTGCAAAATAGCGGGGGTCCCGCTCCGCACGTACAGCATTGGGCTACCGGGTTCGGTTGATCTAGAAAATGCACGTCTGGTGGCCAAGCACCTAGGAACAGATCACCGCGAATGTATCCTGTCGTCTAACGCGTTCATCGCGGCCATACCCGAGGTCATATCGCGCATATCAAGCTACGACACCACCACTGTTCGCGCTAGTGTTGGTAACTATCTTATCGGGCAGTACATCGCCAGACTGGATGAGGACGTTGTTGTTCTCAACGGCGACGGCGCGGACGAGGTTATGGGTGGTTATCTCTATTTCCGCAAGGCTCCCGACGCACTGTCATTCGATAAGGAGTGCCGTCGCTTAGTACACGATATTGCATTTTTCGATGTGTTGCGCTCAGACAGATGCATCTCCTCGCACGGACTAGAGCCAAGAACTCCATTTCTCGATAAGGCTTTCGTATCGGCTTACATGTCACTGCCTGTTAAGCTCCGCTACGACACCACTGTTAATATGCAAGAGAAGCATCTTCTACGCGCCGCGGTGGCCAAGCGCTGGCCGAACCTGCTGCCGGATTCTGTGCTATGGCGCCGCAAAGAGGCGTTCAGCGATGGTGTCTCCTCGCTGGAGGAGCCTTGGTTCCAGACCATTCAAACTAACATCCCCACCATGGACACAGACGCCGTAAAAGGTTTGACGAATGAGCAAGCCTACTACAGGTATGTTTTTGATGCGTTTTATCCAGGTGCATCAGATATCGTTCCGTATTACTGGATGCCCCGCTTCGTTCACGCGACAGACGCCTCTGCTCGCACTCTAGATATGTACGACGAGGACGCACACAGCTAGAAAAAGTATCTGAACACTAGTTATATGGAGTACTACAAGAACGCCTACGTTGGATTGGTCTGGCTCTCGTACATTTTTATTGGCGCTGGGCTGCTAGGGGTCTCGACTTTCGCCCCCCATTATTTCTCTTTCGTTCAAACCGCAATTCAGCTGTACGTCGCGATGTATCTGTTATACATCCGCACTCGATCGAAAGATGCGTTTGACAAGCGTGTCCTCATGGACTCGGCTATTCTTCTGTTCCTGACTAGCGCCCTCGCGGGCTACTTAAGGACGAAAGTGTCTTTGACTGGTCATCTTTCACATGGTCTATCGTTTACGCGTCCCTCCTCTTAGTCTCCGGGTCGGACGACGACGGGAATAACGGCTACCGTGTTCCTTGAAAAACCCTTGGAGATGTTGCAATATTCTTTTACCTACCGCACTGTCGGCCGCAAGCTCGCCCGCCGGGGTGTCTACGTCCTCTTGTGGATAGGCCGAAGCGCACCCAAGTATCGCATCGTTCAGCCTGGACCTCTCGTCCACACTTAGCGCTCCAACCAGATTACTAGCTAAAAGACGCTTTGCCGCTGCATCAAAACGCATCGAGTATACGTAGGGTTTTATGTGAATGTAGTAGACGTTCTCACACTCCATATGGGGGTGGTGTACGTCGTCTATAAAGCAGAATTGTGTGTCGGACGGTAGCTTCGTGCAAGACAATAAGTCGCCTATTGACTTATCGTGAGATGTGCGCAGAGGCTCTATTCTTGTCCCTCTTACTTTGAACGCGTTGATTACGCGATCGAAGAGGGGCCGGCCCAACTCTCCTTCAAAGTAGTGACAGATCGACCGGGCCCACTCTTTCGGACCTTGATTGTTCGTGTAGATCATAACCGACCCGCAACTATGTTGTTCCTTCTTTCCAGCAATGTAGCGCAGCATCTTCATAATCCCAGGTCGTTGGTACTCGTAGTATAGCGACATGACTTGGTTGAAGCTCGGTGGTTCTTTGCTGCTCTCTGTGTACGTCTCGCGTATTGCATCCCAAATAAGTCCCAGTTGGCCGAAATGGCCGAGTGTCTCGTCTAGGTCAAAGACGACGATATTTTGGGGTTTCCTTGGCATAGAGTATGTGTATAAACTTTATGGGATTTTATTCCCAACATATAGTATCCGATCATGGTCAAGGGTCTTACTCAGACGGATTATCGAGCGTTGTGCTCCTACTATTACCCACCAAACACAATACTAAGTTATGATGACGCCAGTTATAGGCGGATGGGGGAACGCGCGCTAGCGACCTCGATGTGCCGTGTGATCCGTGCCACCGGTCGCACGCTTAAGCGTCAGACGCGGCGGAGACGAAGTGTTGGGCGGACACGTCGTCGGCGGGTCTCTTAACTGTTGAGATAGTCTAAGGCGGAGAGCAACACAAGTTCCTGTTCACTCAATTTCTGGAAGACCATACACTCGGACAGATTAAAACTAAACATGCGATGAAACTGGTTTTTACATCTGACCGACACTCCCGTATCCGTAACTACCATATCGCACACTATCCCCCCGTTAGTCAGACGGGGTTCGTCGCGAGTAAGGTCAAACCAGCGCACGTACGCCCCGTAACGAAGGGCGTCGAGGTCTTCGATAAAACGGTAGGCGCGCAGCTTCGCATGTGCAGCGGTTAGCTGCTCGCGACCCATACCCAACTGCTGGAGCATGTTATTCTTCATGGACTTCATACTCGCTGTTGTCAAACCCTCCATTGATGCGTTACTCTCATTGTCGATCGCACGCATCAATAATCTCGCCCCGTCGTCGCTCATCTTCCTACTATTACGTAGCACAATCTTCTAGGTGCTTCTACCTACATAATGACTGTGCGCCTACACCATGTAGATACTGCTAGACATATGCCAATACGGTCGCCCCTTCATTATGTAGGTCAGTCAGAAAAAGCGAAAAATATCACTTTTTAAAGGGTGGTAGAAATAATAAAGTTGGACATGAAAAAGTATGTCCAACTTTTGTTTGACCGACCACTTATAGAATCGCAGTTTTTTGCAAAAATGACTTTAGAGCATAATGGTCTTGTTTTCGGATTTCGCCCGCAACGGTTGTGACCATGACTGAAAAAAAGGCACTAAGAAAAGGGCACCACCCAATGATAAAATATCTCTGTATGTTAGGTAGCTAATGCAAACTTTAGGCACAGTCGAAGTTGCAGAAAGTTGCGCACATAGGTACACGTGTGATGTGTGTGACTATGTTACGTCACGAAAGAGTAGTTATGACAAACATTTATCAACCGGTAAACACAACAAGACTACGATGACTACGGGGTGTAGTCATAAATGTGTCTGTGGCAAATTGTACGGCAATCGACAAAACCTGTATCGTCACAAAAAATCATGTGATGTAGTGAATAACCCCACTGCAAAAGTTGCAGAAGTTGCAAAGAGTTTGCCAAGAGTTTGCCATTCATACGTATGTGACTGTGGCCGTGCCTACAAACATGCCAGCTCCCTGTCAAAGCATAAGAAGGCCTGCTTACATGGTGGAGGAGAGGATGAGGCGGAGAACGTGGTGTTGCCGATAGTTAATAACACCGAGGTGCTGGAGGTGCTGGGTTTGTTGCAAGCAAAGATGGATAGGGCGGAGGAGGAGAGGAGGAGGGCGGAGGAGAAGATGGATCGGGCGGAGGAGAAGTTGGATCGTGCGCAGGTGTCTAACGAGCTGTTGAAGGAGGAGATGAAGCAGATTAGGTCCGGGGTGCTTACTGCGGTTGCAGAGCCTAAGGTGGTGAATAACTACAATAATATCAACTTATTTCTGAATGAGAGGTGCGGGAACGCGATACCCATACAGGACTTTGTAAAGGACTTGGTGATTGGCGTGGAGGATGTGGACTTTGCGCTAAGGAACGGGAAAGCGAGCGGCATTGCAAACATCATAGAGAGACGCGTCGAGGAGCTGGGGATGTATAAGCGCCCTCTTCACTGCACGGACGTCAAACGGGCGACAATGTATGTGAAGGGTGCAGAAGGGTGGGATAAAGAAAAAGGCGAAATGACCAAATTGATCCAAGATGTAAATCATGCGCAGGTGAAGGGAATAAAGATATGGGAGGCAGCGCATCCACAGTGCTTCGATACCGGACACGACAGGGAGAAGGATCAGTGGTTTAAGATAGTGAAGTGCCTGACCAACAATATTGAAGGGGCACCCACGCGCAAAATATCGAAGAGATGCTACGAGGTGAGTAAGATCAATCAGGAGGAAATGATCTGAGATCTGAGATCTGAGATCTGAGATCTGAGATCTGATCCCTACGTACTGCAAAGGCGGCCCAAGCACGCCTCCGCAATGAAGCACGACACATAGAGGTTTTGAGGGACTAGGCGTGCACAAGCGCATTGTGCACTACGTTAAGGGTGTGGGTGGCGGCCAATCTGGGAGGGGCGCGGGCGGCGAGGTAGTGAGTTGCGTCGTACCGGCAGGTGTGCGGTTACGCTGTAGTTCACGATGCCTTCTCACCGTTAGATATAGGCGATGGTCAATGGGCTGCTCGAAGCTCTTTTGGGGGTCGGTGCACTCGTCGCGGTGCTGGTTACGTTCTGGGCCTTTGTGCGCTGCCTGCAGCGGGATGGTGACGATATCCCTGCCGGCCTAAAGGGAAAATTGATAACCACCACCGCTTGACCGTCGTGTGCGAATTGTTGTATGCAAAGCGCGCGGTCGACCCGGCGCAGGCGGGTACTCGATGATGACTTCGGAATGGTCGCGTATTGCGCGGCGCTTACAGCACTGTGCGCAGTGGTGGTCGCGGCGGCGTGGACGGTGTGTTTGTATGCCGTGACCGGTGTGGTCCTATCCAGCACCTCGCGAGGAGATATCGAGGGCACGTGTAAAGGATCGCTTGCATACGACTATCTCATAGTCTGTATGTGCCTAACTCTGCTGCCCATTTGCGTCTGTGCGCTATCGTGCATTATTAGCGAAGAGTCGAGGTTCCGTACGCTGGTTACACGTTCAGCAGTCGCTCTGTGTTTCGGGTGCGCATGCACACTCGTCCCGTTTGGTATGTACGAACTCGTGGGGAGGGGCTGCCAGAAGACCGCGCTGGTCCACTGGCGAGTGTTCTTTATATCGTGTCTCTGGGTGGCGACACAAAGCTTGGTCACGGTACTTAGTGTCGTGTTCTGGGTGCGCAATCGACATTCGTTATGAACACTATGTGGCCGTGTGTGTGCACATAGTTTTCTTGTTTGTAGTCGACATATCTAGTAGAAAGAACCACCGAAGGAACCCTGGTTTGCTGCGACGGGCTCGAAACCACCCATTCCAGGTGTGCTCGCGTCTTGAAGCGGCGTCGCGTCGTTTTGGTACATGGCATTGAAGTCGGGAGATTGTCTCGTAGGCATTGAGGGCATTTGACCCTGTGGCGCAGCGTCGCGCAGTATGGCGAGACCATCGGCGTGGGGGGCTGACTGTGCACGCGACTTGTCTGCGAACGATACATTCTTCTTCTTTTTGTCCTTACTATCGTGTTTTTTGCCTTTGTCCTCGTCCTTTAGAGAACTCTCGCCGTTCCACAGCGAACTGACCTTATCTACCAGAATGTCCACCTTGGCTCCCAGCTTTGACTGCATCGTCAGCAATATCATCAAGAACGCGGTTACGAAGTTGGTCAAATACATGGGTTGATACGCCTGCTTGCTGTACGTAGGTATGAAACGTACAAAGCGATCAATAAGCCATATCGATAGGAATATAGCCAGTATCTGCCCCACGGTCTCTGCCGCTATCATGGCGCTTCCCTTGTCTTCATCTTCCTCGGGGACGTACGCTCTGATAAGCTTAAGTACAATAACGACGGGGATCATGGCCACCAGAACGTATTGCATATAGTTCAACAATTGACCCTTGTCCTCGTTGCCTAGTTCGAACATGTGCGATACAAAGCCTGGTGTCGCTGGTGCCTGTTGAACAGTTTCCATGTGAAGTATATTAAGATTATTTTCTATGGATTAACAAGTATGTTAAGGTGTCCTTCTACCAGACATCCGGAGGAACAGTATTTGGACCTCGTCACTGATTTGCTTAATGAAGGAGTGCCTGAAGAGTCGAGAAACGGCCTAGCTCTTACCGGATTCGGTGCTGCGATGCGTTTCAGTTTGGCTGGGGGCGCGATGCCATTGCTTACCACGAAACGGGTCGCCTGGAAGACATGTTTAAGGGAACTTCTATGGTTCGTATCGGGATCGACCAATAATGAAGTTCTGAGGGATCAAGGAGTGAAAATCTGGAATGCTAATGGGAGCCGAGAGTTCCTGGATGGACGGGGACTTCAGCATTTGGCAGTGGATGATCTTGGTCCGGTGTATGGTCATCAGTGGCGTCATTTCAACGCTCCATACGGATCGTCCAAAGATGACTATGAAGGGCAAGGGATAGACCAGTTAGCTAACGTGGTGGCTCTTTTGTCCGACCCGGCCACGCGCACCTCACGAAGGATCGTCATGTCCGCCTGGAACCCGTGCCAAATCCATGAGATGGCTTTGCCGCCGTGTCATGTCCTAGCCCAGTTCCATGTGTCCGGAGGGGACAAGCTCTCGTGTGCTTTGTACCAACGGAGTGGCGACGTGGGGTTAGGTGTCCCTTTTAACATCGCTTCGTACGCGTTTCTTACCCATCTCCTCGCACATCATTGTGCACTAGAAGCGTCAAGTTTTGTGTACTTTCTAGGGAACTGCCACATTTATGATGATCATGTGGACGCGATGAGGGATCAGTCTACCAGAGTTCCCATGCCCTTTCCCACCGTATCCATAGAGCGACGTGCGCAGGCAATTGACAAATATGAAACAGGGGACTTCATATTAAGAGACTATTCGTACCATCCTGCCATACGGATGGAATTGCGGCAATAACCACCCTTTTTTGTGGCGATGAAAATGTATAAGATGAGCGCAACCCAGGCTATGTCTTCAGCACGCCGTCGAAGAGGTAATCAGCAACCTGCATCTAAGCCTGCCGCCCGGGGCACAGGCGATATGCTGCGACAGCAGCCCGACGTCCCGTCTAATGAGATCGAGCACTCCACCGATCGTATTGCTTCGTTTGTGCCTACACCCGTGCCTGCGGCCACTACCCCGTCAGAGCTGGTTTTCCAGCACGATCGACGGCTGTTTAACCTGGAGAACGGGATGGCCGAGGCGATCGGTGTCATTAACTCCAATATCGATGTGCTGACGGACGGCTACAACAGTGTGGCCCAGGGAACCGACGCATCGGTGATCAATTCCCTCCGGGCTGAGATTCGGTCTCTTTCTTCGAGGATGACGGCGCTGGAGGACGCAAGATCGGCAAACAGTGACGATGAGGAGGTCACTGTGAGTTTTACTAAACCAAGTGAGGAAGGTATGCCTGCGAGCGACTAAAATTGATTACACATCTTGTCTCAATGAGCATGTAAGTATTATGCGAGCCAGTTTCGGGAATGAGAGCGGTGTACGTTGTAGCGACATCGTATCCATGCTTAAGGGGATTAAGGGCTTCGCCCTCGACGTTGTTACGCTCCGTCTCTCGAGCACGGGGATGTATGTGCAAGGGATGGACAACTCACACGCGTGTCTGTTTGAATACAAAATCGCACTAGGCGACATCGAGACGTACACATTTGTCGCGGGTAAGGATGCCCCCGTGGTCGCCGTCTCTGCTGTTGCGCTCGACAAGGCTTTGCAGTGCTATCATAGCGGACAACACCTCAGTTTGGACACGTCCGGGCTAGACCCTACGCAGCTGCGGCTTTCAATCACTGGGGGGCCATTTGCAGAGACCATCATTATGGTCCCTCTTCATTGTGTCGAGGGTGAAGAGCTGATGGATATACCGGTGGTGGATTACGACGTGGATGTTACACTTTCATCGCGCAAGCTGGCTGTGGTTGTCGAGCAGATGGGGCTCTTCGGAACACGCGTAGCACTCCGGTGCTCTGAGGATGATATGGTGTGGACGTGCAGCGGTGAGGCTGGCTGTATATCGGTCAAGCTAGATCAGAGCGACCCTTCGCTCGAATACGCCGTGGTAGAGGGCATTGATATTAAGCAAACGTACAGTGTTCGTTTCCTTAAGCTAGTGCTTGGACTCCATTCGCTTCGCGATGAAGTGTACGTGGGTGTTAGCGAAAACGTCCCACTCACCATTAAGTACAACCTCGTGGATAGCGGCATGAGTTGTGCCAACTTCTACATTGCTCCATGTCTTACGGATTAGATGTTCTCGTAAGGATTTGTCAAAGTTTAACTATTGTATCAGTAAGATGCAGGCAGCACTTTTGTCCTTACTCGTGTTTTTGCTAGTGTGCTTTCTATATATCCATGTCGTGCATCAGAGAAGAGAGAGTAACGATTGTGAGGTTGTTAGCGTGCCAGTCAGGAATAGTGAGGCGTTTAGCGAGATGGTCGGGCTACGCTGTCCCTTCATTTACACCATAAACGTCGAAGGCTTTAAGGAGGCCTTGCCGCTCGACGCACTGAAGACGGAGGAAGTGGCATATAGCTCATATGACGCTTCCGGGGTTGTGACGGGCAATGAAACGTGTGATCGAGGGATCTATGCGTGGTCGGATGTTCTGGGCACATACGAGATGCGAACATGTATACGCGATATGGACAAACTCTGCGCGCCCTATGCCAAGGTATCGTCTGATGTATTGGTCGTCATTCCATCGTTGACAACAGTTGCTCCACCCCGCAGGAACACGCACTGTCGGACCCTCATAGTCTGTGCTTCAGGCGCCCTAAAGGTCAGACTGTGGAGCCCTGTGTCGGGCAGGAGGCTTGCTTACCACTACGACGCTGCCAGAGAGTCGCACATCGCTAGTGACACGGACTTTACAAAGTCGACCGTGGAGTGCATCATCCGGGAAGGGGACGTGCTTTGCATACCCTCCCGGTGGTGGCACAGCATCATTACAGAGGATGAAGGCATTGCGCTGGTCTTCCGATATAGGTCGATGTCAAACGCCTTGGCCAACATCGTCGACGTGGGTCGTACTATCCTATCTAAGCATCAGGTGGGTGGGCAATTAGCCAAAAGTGTTCTCGGTGGCGTATGTAAGATAGAGTAGGCCATCGTCATGTTTGTGGCTTGCATAGAGGTCAACCATCATCATAGATGTGGGCGGCAGGACTTGTGCCTCTGTAAACAGGAACAGCGCTTTTACACTGTCAATGTCAAGTCTCTTTCTTATGATGTGCATGAACTGGCCAACCGTTAACGTTCGCGGGACTAGGTACTTGTTTTTGTCAAGATTTCCTATAGTTCCCGCGGATGCACCTCGCTCGCATATCACACAAACTCTATCAGGGTATTTGTCCTTCATGGACTTGCTCTCGTTGCACCGATGGTCGAACGGTTTTGTCTTCTGGTATGAAGAGACCATTAGTTACTTGTTAGATAATTCATTCGTTTTCTCTACGTACCATATAGTATAAACGTTTTCTTACTCTTCAGACATGGAGAGTAAATATACGTTGGTTTCCTTGATCGGCCGGGGCACTCATGGCGACGTATGGCATGCACGTAGTACATCCAGTGGGAAGGACGTTGCCATTAAGATGGAGCGTTCTGGGGGGTTGGGGTCCCTTAAATATGAGGCGCGGGTGCTGAGTACATTGAAACATACGAAGCATACTCCTTCTATGTATGGGTTCGGTCGTGCCGCGGATGGTCGCGCATATGTCGCGATGACGTTGCTCGGCGATAGTTTGGATGTGCGTTTGAGCTGTGGCGTTTCGATGTACCGTGTCGCAATGGATATGCTTGAGGCGGTGCGCAGCTTCCACGAGGCGGGTTTCGTACACCGTGATGTCAAACCCAATAACTTCCGTTACGGGCGGGATGACCCGGACACCCTATACGTCATAGATTACGGTCTGTGCAAGCTGTACGCTGTGGAGGGTGTGAGCTCTTACGGCGTTGTGGGGACACCGTCGTTTATGAGCGGGGCGGCTAGGAACGGGAGAAGCCAGGGCAAGTCACACGATCTGGAGTCGTGGTTGTATAGCATTATCTACATGTGGAAGGGGGAAGTCCCGTGGGGGGACGTCTCCTCTCCCGGAAGGAGTGGAGTACGCCAAGAGTTCTTGGATGTCTGTGGTGTGTTTGGTACGGCCTTACTAGAGGTGCTTCGGACGGCGCGGCTTTCATGGGTCCCCGACTACGCCGGGTGTGCGTCGGCGGTGAATGAGATGCTTCAAAATGCTTAGCTCTACTACGCATTTAAAGATTGCGCCGTATTCTTGTGCATATGACGCAAATCGGACGTGTCAAGTGGTTCAACAATGGCCAAGGTTTTGGCTTCATCACGTACAACGTGGACGGTGGCGAGGTGGACATTTTTGTACACCATAGTGGTGTGAAGGTGGCGGAGGGTCAGTATAAGTATCTGGTTCCCGGGGAGTATGTTGAGTTCACCGTCGTAGAAGGAGACAAGACTTACGCAAATGACGTTACTGGTATTCAGGGCGGGAAGCTCATGTGTGAGACGCGGGCGGAGCTGGCGAAGACGCGGCTCGCTCCGGAGAACGCTGAGAGCGCTGAGGAGGGTGCTGCACAGGTAACTGATGACGGTGGCTGGCAAACAAAGACGGCGCGTAGACCGAGTGGGCGTGGTCGTGGGCGTGGTCGGGGGCGTGGCGGTGCTGGTCGAGGGGGTGCTTCAGGTAGAGGCGGCGGTGCTAGCGCTTCTGGTAGTGCTGGCGCTTCTGGTAGTGCTAGCGCTTCTGGTAGTGCTAGCGCGGACTGCGTAGTTTAAGGAATGTTTGGATTTTTTAAGACTATTTGTTTTCCGAAATATTCTATGAGTTATAAGTATAGTATGCACATCTCCCTGCATGTAGTTGCACTCGTCGCCGCGGCGACGTACGCGTACTTTATCTTTGCTCGGTCTACCCCTTCTGAGCTGATGTACAAGGCTGGGGATGTACTGATGGGCTGTGTGGTGGTGGCGATGCTTGCATCCGGCCGCAAGTCGCTCCTACTTGTGGCTACATTGGCATGGCTGGTCATAAACTATTTGGTCAAGCTGCCGACTGGCGCGGATCAGTGGTCCGCGTATGATGGATTCGCCATAGCGACCGTACTTTCTCAGGTGGCGCTGCCCCGTCTGTTCTAGGTTGCTTACACATTCGTAGTGATCAATTCTCTATCAATGATAGAAAATTGATTTAAACATTATGCGTGCCAGAGACATAACCCTACATGTCATCGAGTGCGATTGCTAGCGCCGCCGACGCCGCCCCAGTAGAGAGCGATCCGATTACGGCGCGGTTTCAAGGCGTGTTGACCAGCCTGAGCGGTCTGCGCACGCAGATTACCGCCGTCCAGAATGAGCTTCGAGCTCTTGAACGCGATGTGGCGAGAGAGATGAAGGCCTATCGCCGGGAAAGTGCGAAGAGCAAGACCAAGGCTCCTCGTAAGCCGTCGGGGTTCGCCAAGGCGTCTCCGATTAGCGACGACTTGTGTTCGTTCATGCACAAGGACACGGGGACACAGGTGGCGCGGACTGAGGTGACGCGTTTCTTGATCAAGTATATCCAGGATAACGATTTGCAGAATGCTTCGGACAGACGTCAGATCGTGCCGGACGTCCCTTTGAAGGACTTGCTCGGTCTGGAGAAGGGGCAAAGGCTCAATTACTTTGAGCTTCAAAAGCACATGAACCGGCACTTTCCGAAGGCGGCTACTGCCTAAGGGCACACTGCCTAGGGGCACACTACCACCCTTAATAATGTTTTTTCTTGCGCAGATGTTGCAGTTTAAAGGGTTAGGGCTTTGCTACTTAATGGCAGCTAACCCCTTCAACGTTCCTATTGGCGAGGACATCTGCGTGATTTGCCAGCATCCCTTAAGTGAAATGCAGTCCTATCAGCTACCTGAGTGCCATCACACGTACCACACTCACTGCATTATAACTTGGTTCCGGTCGCGACCCAGCGAGGAGAATGGTACGACCGGGGGCAGATGTCCATGTTGTGGCGATCAGGGCGTTAATAACATTAGTAAGACGTGGCGCTGGAGGCGCGGCATATCTTTCCACAGGGGAGACGCCCACCAGGCTTCTCATTTCGCAATGTTACGAAAAGAAGCTAAGAAGCCAGGGGCATCGCATGCCTTGCTGGGTTTGTTTGAGAAAGAGGCAAGGGCCGCGACTGCCGTGTCCGAAGCTGCGGCTGCCCGGAAGGACTATAAAGAGTTCTTGCGGACTAATGCGGTAGACTTCTCCGAGGCCGCCAGGAAGTCGGTGGCACTAAGGCGTTCTTACCACCATCGCTGTCGGGCACAGAGGGATGTTCAACGCGCCCTGTGCAACTTTCCGATCATTCCCATAATAATTCCAATGCCTGTGGATATTAACTGGTCTAAGCACGACACATCCGAGTCGGAGTAATCGTTTTTATCTTCGTGCGCTAAGCGAGAAGAGCGTATACGACGTTCATCACCAACGTGGGCCCGGAAGATAGGCACCATAGGCTGGGTGTGATATGGCGGGTGTGATTGTTTATTTTCACGTACGCCCAGCTCGCTAAAAAGCCAGCCATGATTATCGCCATCGTTGCGGTTTCTCCCGGTATGAGTAATCCCGGGATGAACCATAGTGCTAAATACATGAACCAGTTGGCGTCCATACCCGGGTTCGAGAACAGCTCGTAGGTCCAATAGAGATGCTCGTCGTCTTTCTTAAATGTGCATGTTTTAGGGCCACTCGCTATCTCCTCGCCGTCCGCGCGCTTTCCGTACGATGACATCCGCCGGAGGACATGGCCAAGCATCCATGTCAAACAGAGCGCGATTGCACAGACTATTATCCCTTGGTGAATCGGCGCCAGTGGTGGGCTGCGTTTCTTATACAAGAAAATTAGGTTCCACATCACCGGCTGAACGAGTATAAGAATGTACGAGACTTCCGTGAGTGCGCGGTTTATGTTGTCACACACGTTGACGTAATTGTACTGAACCGTTTGCAACGTCTCCATAAACGTGTAGAACAATAGTGGAATGTAGAGAAGGCTGTGCCCCACTCCCTTTTTAAACCATACCAAGGCCGTTGCCATTGCTCCAAGTACCGCGAAGGCGGCACTGTACTTTTGGTTGAAACACATGGAGACGTATGCATTATAGAGGGATAGTTTTAGCCAAAACGTTGAGTGCACTTGACTTGACGCCAAGTCAGCGCGTTATTACTAAGTTTCGGAGGTTTACGGTATAGAGGGGATAATGTAGTAACCTTCAGAACTCGATGAGTGGGGCCAGTGGCGAAGAAGCGAAACCGCACGTCAGCGTTGTTGTGTGCGGCCATGTTGATTCTGGCAAGTCTACGACTACTGGTAGGCTGATGTTTGAGCTTGGTGGTATCAGCCAGCGAGAGATGGATAAGCTGAGAGCCAAGGCGCAGGAAATGGGCAAGGGTAGTTTTGCGTTTGCCTTTTTCATGGATAACCAGAAGGAAGAGCGTGAGCGTGGTGTAACGATCGCGTGCAACACCAAGGAGTTTTTTACTCCCAGCAAGCGTTACACCATCATCGATGCACCCGGGCATCGTGACTTCATTAAGAATATGGTTCGTGGTTCGTCCCAGGCAGACGTGGCTATGCTGATGGTGCCCGCGAACAAGGGTGGGTTCGAAGTGTCTATCCAGAAGGGCAACCATCGTGAACACGAGGTCCAGGGACAAACTCGCCAGCATGCGCGACTTATCAGTTTGTTGGGTGTCGAACAGCTGATTGTTTGCATCAACAAGATGGATGATGAGTCGGTGCAGTTTTCACAGGAGCGATACGACGAGATTAGGAAGGAGGTGGCCCGTATGTTGATGTTGGTTGGGTGGAAAAAGGATATGGTCGCGCAGGTCCCGTTTATCCCTATGTCCGGATATAACGGTGACAACTTGTTGGAGAAGTCGACTAACATGCCATGGTGGACGGGCGCGCGGGTGACGAACCTCAATGGCGATCAGGTCAATGTACAAACCGTGCACGATGCACTCGATAAGATGGTGTGTTTCCCGAGGCGTAACAATACGGGCGATTTGCGCATGCCTGTTTCTGGCGTTTATAACATCAAGGGTGTGGGTAGCGTAGTTGCCGGCCGTTTGGAACAGGGATCAGTGAAGCCCGGAGAGGAGGTGAAGTTCATTCCCACTCACACGGACGCTAACGCCTGCACAGGCAAGGTTTTTACCGTCGAGATGCATCACAAGAGTTATCCAATGGCGTGCACGGGGGACAATGCGGGGCTCAACATCAAAGGGTTGGATAAGAACAACATGCCGCAGCAGGGAGATATTATGGTGCGCAAGAAGGACATGTCTCTAATCCCGCTTAGCAAGAAGAACTCGTTTGTAGTACAGGTGAGCGTTCTCGACCATCCGGGTCAGCTAAAGGTAGGTTACACACCAGTTGCCTATATTCGCACGGCGACGTGCGCCTGCCGCATCGCGGCGATCAATTGGAAGATCGGCAAGAGTACAGGTGGGGCGAAAGTAGAGAACCCTGAGTATATTGAGACGGGTAACGGCGCGGAGCTGGTTCTGACGCCACAGGCTCCGTTCATCGCCGAGCCTTTTGCTGTGTGTCCGGGTCTGGGCCGTGTGGCCATCTTCGAGGGTAACAGTGTTGTTATGCTGGGCAAGGTGATCTCCGTGAATAAGTAAGTTTTAGAATAAACGCTTTTCTTTTGTACGCCTATTGTATAACATGGCGGTGTACGCGCCCACGACTCAAGTACAATTACAAGCAGCGGTGAATCTATGGTGTGCAGGGAATCCGGGTGGCCTTCCCAGTATCGGTAGTTGGGATGTTACTGCTGTTACACAGATGAACAACCTGTTCCAAGGGAAAAATACATTTAACGATGATATTGGAGATTGGAACGTTTCAAACGTCACGAACATGGAATATATGTTTGAGAACGCATTTGCATTCAATCAGGATATCAGTAACTGGAACACTTCAAATGTGCTCAATATGGGAAATATGTTTGCGAGCGCCCGAGCATTTGATCAACCTATAGACACACACCAGGTCACCGTTAACGGAAACACTTATACAGCATGGAACGTTCACAATGTGTGGAATATGAAATGGATGTTTGCGTGGGCATATCAATTTGATCAACCCTTAAGTAACTGGAACGTTGGAGGTGTTCAGCACATGCAAGGTATGTTTGCGAGCGCATATGTATTTGATCAGGATATCAGTAGCTGGAACGTTGCAAATGTCACAGGCGCAGTAGTGTTCTACGACGCATTTGACGGCATGTTTGCGAACAATGGTATGTCAGACCCGCATAAGTGCGCGTTAATGACCGCCGGAACGTCATGGAGTGCTAACACATACTTCGTACAATCTTACGGGCAGGCTTTTTCCAACGCGTGTCCACCGCCGCCTGTACCCCAGCTTTCAAACATTTCAATAGCTACTAACAACACCATCGGCAATCAGTTGGCCAGAGACGGTGATACTGTAACATTAACATTTACTGCCGACATAGCAATTCAGCAGCCCTATGTAGTGTTTTCGTCGACAGGTGTCAGTTTCGTGAACGCGGTCTCGTACAGTTCCGTAGGCAACACGTGGACGGCAAGTGTTATTGTTCATCTTCTCGACGGTACTCATGGCAGTTGGACCGGACCCGCTAACCTCTACTGGGAGATCGTATCATATCAATCTACCGAGGGCGTGGCCGGGACTGTATCTGGTTTTCACTCAGGGGTGATTCTAGGCGAAACGGACAACAACCCACTGGCTGGTGTGTACAATATCGCACCAGCAATAACGTTTAATAACGCCACTAACGGTGTAGCTGATGACGACAAAACCAACGTAGTGGTATCCAGTCTTAAGGTGCAGTCATCGATGGGCAACGGTGGACCCGCTTACGGCGGCGCGTGGCCCCCCGGCCCTATGAACAGCGCACTCATTACAATAGCAGGAGGATCTGCTTCTATTTCCCACAGTAATGCCGCTTCGCCTGAGTCCTATTCCATCTTGACAATATCCAACGCAAGTACCGGTGGGACAACGTATACTGTCACTGTAGCTGCTGGTGCATTTACCAATCCCGCCGGGAAGCCCAACACCAGCACACATTTTACCTGGACGTTTGATAATGTTCCACCGGCAATAACATTTGCTAACGTAACCAGTGGTGTGACTGATAACGATGACACCAACGTAGTAGTAACTAGTCTTAGGGTAAATGCATCTGGAATGACAAACGGCACTATAAACAATGGCAGCATTACAATAGCAGGAGGATCTGCTTCTATTACCCACAGTAATGCCTCCAATAAGTCCTATTGCAATTTGACACTATCCAACGCAAACACTAATGGAACGTACACTGTTACTGTAGGTGCTGGCGCGTTCGTTGATGAGGCCGGTAACTCCAATGCTGCAACCACGTTCACGTGGACGTATGACGGTACTCCACCGACAATATCGTCCATCTCTACCAGTTGGGGTGCTGTACTAAACGCAACTGAGGACGATGCTAATGGACTTGTGACTGTTGTGACTTTAGGAGCCGAAAACGGACAAGTGGTTACTGTTGCACTTAATGGCATCAATTATACGGCCGGTGTTTTGACCAATTCAGTAACCATTACTATTCCAGCAGCCGCCTTACAGTCTCTAACGAACGGGGCAAACTACACGATGACGGCAAATGTTTCAGATGCTGCAGGAAATGCTGCTGCGCCCTTTACCAGTTCGTTTTTCGTGGATACGACCCCACCAGCAATTGTCTCTATTGCTCCCGCTTGGGGTGCTGTACTAAATGCGACTGAGGACAACGCCAATAAAACCGTGACTGTTACGGCTTTAGGAGTTGAAAACGGACAAGTGGTTACTGTTGCACTTAATGGTAACAACTACACGGCGCCTGCTGTCTCCAACTCCGCGAGCATTACTATTCCAGCCGCTGCCTTACAGGCTTTATCAAACGGAGGTTCTTACACAATAACAGCAAATGTTTCAGATGCTGCAGGAAATGCTGCTGCACCCTTTACCAGTCCACCATTTACTGTGGATATAAGTCTACCAACAATTGTTTCTATTACTTCTAGTTGGGGCGGCGTGTTGAGTGCGGTCGAGGACGATACCGATGGAACCGTGACTGTTGCGACTTCAGGAGCCGAAAACGGACAAGTGGTCATTGTTACACTTAATAATAATGGTTATACGGCTAGTGTTTCCAACAATTCCGCGGTCGTTACTATTCCAGCTGCCGCCCTACAGGCTCTAACAAACGGAAGTTCCTATGTAATGACAGCAGATGTTTCAGATGCTGCAGGGAATGCTTCTGCACAAGTCGCCAGTCCATCATTTGTTGTGGGTACAGCAATCGTTTCTATTGCTTATGGTTGGGGTGATGTGCTAAACGCGACCGAGGACAACGCCGATAAAACCGTGACTGTTGTAACTGTAGGAGTTGAAGACGGACAAGTGGTTACTGTTACACTTAATGGTAATGGTTATACGGCTAGTGTTTCCAACAATTCCACGACCGTTACCGTTCCAGCAGCTGCCTTACAGGCTTTAACGAGCGGAAGTTCGTATACAATGACAGCAAATGTTTCAAATGCTGCGGGAAATGCTGCTGCACAAGTTACCAGTTCACCATTTACTGTGGATACGGTTCCACCAACAATTGTCTCTATTGCTTCTACTTGGGCCTCAGTACTAAACGCGACTGAGGACAACGCCAATAAAACCGTGACTGTCGTGACTTCAGGAGCTGAAAACGGACAGGTGGTTACTATTACACTTAATGGCATCAATTATACGGGCGGTGTTTTGACCAATTCAGTAACCATTACTATTCCAGCAGCCGCCTTACAGGCTTTAACAGATGGAAGTTCTTATACAATAATAGCAAGTGTTTCAGATGCTGCGGGGAATGCCGCTACACCCTTTGCCAGTGCGCCATTCACTGTGGATACGACTGCACCGTCAATTGTTTCTATTGAGTCTACTTGGGGCGCAGTGCTAAACGCGACTGAGGACAACGCCGATAAAACCGTGACTGTCGTGACTTCAGGAGCTGAAAACGGACAAGACGTGTACCTTGCACTTAATGGTAATGGTTATACGGCTAGTGTTTCCAACAATTCCGCGGCCGTTACCATCCCAGCAGTTGCCTTACAGGCTTTGTCAAACGGAAGTTCTTACACAATGACAGTATATGTTTCAGATGCTGCGGGAAATGCTGCTACACCCATTGCCAGTGCGCCATTCACTGTGGATACAGCCATACCGGCGGTTGTTTCCATTGACCCTACTTGGGGTGCTATGCTGAACGCGACTGAGGACAACGCCAATAAAGCCGTGACTGTCGTGACTTCAGGAGCCGAAAACGGACAAGTGGTTACTATTACACTTAATGGCGTTAATTATACGGGTAGTGTTTCCAACAATTCCGCGAGCGTTACTATTCTAGCTGCTGACTTACAGGCTTTATCAAATGGAAGTTCCTATGCAATAACAGCAAATGTTTCAGATGCTGCGGGAAATGCTGCTGCGCAACTTACCAGTTCGCCATTTACTGTGGATACGACTCTACCAACAATGACTATTACTTCTGCTGATATCAACAGCGGAGATATCGCCAACAACACAACAATAGCTCTAACTTTCACTTCATCTGAACCGACCACCAATTTTGCCGTAGCAGACATTACTGTGAATAACGGTGTTATTAGTAACTTTGCAGGAGCAGGCGCAACTTATACAGCTACGTTTACGCCTGCCGCAGAAGTTATACTGTGTACCATTGATGTAGCCGCTGGAACATTTACCGATGAAGCCGGAAATCCTAATACCATCGCGGCACAATTTACTTGGACATACGACAGTACTTCACCAACAATAACAACTACTACATGCACCTACATGACTGTTACTGTAACTCTCAGTGAAGCAGCATATTCAACTGGCAGCGGTACTGGAGTGCTAGAGGCAAGTGATTTCGTACTTGCCGTCGCAGCAGGAACACAAACATTAACTTCTCCCACACCGAGCAGCATTACCAATGATGGTGGCAATGTGTATACACTAGGTCTTCCCCTAACAGGAACCCCCGCTGGCCAGCAACTGACAGTCACCGCGGCATTAAATAGTATATTTGATATAGCGGGGAATGTAAGCACCGCCGCGGGGGGTGTCTCTCTACCCGGACCCTATGCGTTTGCGTCAAACGCGAGTCTGCCAATTGCGGTGGACGCCTGGGTGGACAATTCAACAACGGCAACGGACACTTACGGACCTATAAACACGTGGAATGTCTCTGCCATTACAAGCATGGCCCAACTGTTCAAAGATAAAACCAATTTTAACAGCGATATTAGTAACTGGAACACTTCTTTGGTCGAAAATATGTCCCAGATGTTTCTTGGCGCAGCGGCCTTCAATCAGAACATTAGCACAAAGACGGTTAATCCAGGTCAAGCCAACGAATACATCGCGTGGAACGTCAGCAGTGTAACTACTATGGGCTATATGTTCAGACAAGCCACCGCCTTCAACCAGAACATAGGCAATTGGGACACCAGCAGTGTTACCACTATGAACAACATGTTCTACGCTGCGCACGCCTTCAACCAAAATCTCAATCTTTGGAACGTCAGCAGTGTAACCGATATGCAGGCTTTGTTTCAAGGTGCCATCGGCTTCAATGGTGACATCAGCGCGTGGATTACAAGCAGTGCGACCACGATGTCGTCAATGTTCGACAATGCACAGGCCTTCAATCAGGACATCAGTAACTGGAACGTCAGCAGTGTAACTAATATGAGCTATATGTTCAGAAATGCACAGGTCTTCAATCATAGTCTCAAACCCTGGAACGTCAGCAGCGTACAGCAGGGGGGTTTCATTGGCATGTTCACGAACACCCAGGCTCTTTCAGATGAGAACAAGAATCTCACCTGCGGGACACACTGGAAAGAGAACGCTGCGTGGCGGGAGTCCTCCTTTTACTATCCGTTTAACTCGGCATCTGGTTGTGATCCTTATGTGGTGACGTTGACGGGGGAGCTCTACAAATTGGACAATATCACTGGTGTGTGTCGTATGATACAGGGCACTGTGAATGGGAAGCCCTTTGTCATCAACGCTATGATGAAGCTGGATTCCGAGAATAAGGAAAGAAGGATGAACGAGTGGTCCTCGGAGAACGCTGGTGGATTGGAAGCAACGAAGTTAGAGATGCAGAGCTTCTACACACACGTGTTCGTGAAGCATGGCGACAGCGAATGCATCGTGGATTTTGAAAACGGAACCGTGAGGGGCACCCCTGAGACGGATTTGGTCATCAAGCCCATCTCTGGTAAGCACTCTGAGATCCCCATGTACAATAGGGAAGTGTGCAGCGGCGGCTGCTCCATTCAAGCGGGTCCGGTTATAGTCTTTGCGAAGGTGTTCCCCAATCGCCAAGTGCGTAGCGAAATCGCGATATGTGGAGGGCGTGCCGTGAAGAACGCGGATGGCTTTGCGGTTCGCCCGATGCGTACAAAGGTGTGCCGCGTGAAGAAGCTGACGGACGGTGGCATGCTAACTATGAAGCGGAGCCACTACAAGGGTGAAGTTCGGGAAAGGTTCTACTCCACAGCGGATGAGGAGGGGAAGGTCCGGACTATCCCGCGCGTCTGACGCTCTAATTAGGTCAATATATTGCAATACATGTCAAACATTGCAATATTCGCAGCATCACAAACGGTAAGGTAATCTGCGTGAATAAGTAAGTTCCATCTAGGATAAGAAAAAGACATTTTTTTTGTACGCCTATTGTATAACATGCCGTTGAACCACACCATTATAGAGTCTAATAGCTCGAATACCACCTTTGATACTTGGACCCCTTGGCTCGACCCCACGGCTAACTACGATCTGGGTCTTACCATTGGTTTGCCACTGGATGGAACGCCGGCTGAGAACGCGTTACGCGCGCAGCAGCATGGTCCCGGGATCGTAAAGGTGCTTGTTTTCGACTCCATTGGAAGCGCCGCTGTGTTTGAAGCCGACTGGGCCGCGACTCTAGGCGTTACATCCCAAAACAGCCCTGTGCTTAGTTTTGGCGCGACACAAATCACCGCAAGCGCGTCGGGTTGGACCGTGATCCAAGGCGGCAACGATGGGTTCCTGAAATGGCCGAAGATTGCGGGAAGAGAGTACGCTTTCACGACACAATGGACCGTTGCTGGTGGTACTCCCAACACCAGCGCGGCAGGATACCTACCGTTCAAGGTCAGACTAACGCCCACCGCCGTACCGGGAGGGGCGGCCGCAAAGGTAGAACTTGAGACCTTTATAGCCGCCGCCGCGCCGTATGGTGCAGTAAGCTACTACTACAATCAATCTCCCATGAGCGAGTGGGACACTCGTTATGTTACTAGCATGAAAAAGCTCTTCTATAACATGACAACCTTCAACGCCGATATCAGCTTGTGGAACACGTCAAACGTGACGAGTATGACCCAAATGTTTTGGAACTGTCGCGCTTTTGATGGCGATATCAGCTTGTGGGATACCTCAAACGTAGCTAGCATGAGCCAAACATTCGAGTGGTGCCTGAAGTTCGTTAGTAATCTTTCCCAGTGGAACACCGCGAATGTTGTCAGTATGAAGCAAATGTTCAAAGACTGCTGGGTGTTTGTAGGCACGGGGATAGAGGCCTGGGACACCTCAAGCGTGGTTAACATGATTGGGACGTTCGCCAACTGCAGGTTGTTCAACTCGCCCATCGGGGTCGCCGGTGGCTGGGACGTGGGCAGCGTAACCGACATGCACACCATGTTCATAGGCGCTCTCATCTTCAATCAGAGTCTCAATCTCTGGAATGTCAGCAATGTAACTAATATGAAGCAGATGTTCCAGGCCGCAGCCGCCTTCAATGGTGACATCAGCGCATGGGTCCCCACCAGTGTAACCAATATGAACAGTATGTTCAGCGATGCCACCGCCTTCAATCAAAACATAGGGGGGTGGAACGTCAGCAGCGTGACAAGTATGGCCAGTATGTTCCAAAGCGCTATCGTCTTCAATCAGAATCTCAATCTCTGGAACGTCGGCAATGTAACTGGTATGGCCGATATCTTCAACGGTGCGTTCGCGTTCAATGGAAACATAGGGGGCTGGAACGTCAGCAGTGTGGGCGCTATGCCCGGTATGTTCAAATACGCTACCGCCTTCAACCAAGACATAGGTAATTGGGACGTCAGCAGTGCGGACGATATGGCGCGAATGTTCCAATACGCTACCGCCTTCAACCAAGACATAAGTAACTGGAATACTAGCAATGTTACGAATATGTACGGGATGTTCGCCAATACCCCCGCCTTTAATAGCGATATCAGCACAAAAACTGTTAATCAAGGCCAAGCAAACGAATACATTGCATGGAATGTGTCTAACGTGTGGTACTTCGACGCCATGTTTTTTCAGGCCACTGCGTTCAATCAACCAATTGGAAACTGGTGTACGGCCAGTGGCACGCACATGAGCTATCTATTTAAGGAAGCAACGGCATTCAACCAAAATATTCGACAATGGGTAATAGTTCCAACCGCCAACGTTACCGAGATGTTTTTTGGGGCGACTCTCTTCGTGCAACAGTATGGCGCATTCCTGGATAACTCGTCCACCCCCGCCGCCGCCAATGGTGAATATACTCTTTTCAACCAACCAACGTTCACACCAGCAGACCGTAGTGAACTGATTGTTGCACTAAAGGTATACAAGACACTCGATCCTTCGTTGAGATGCATATCGCGAACTATTTCCACCCGACCCACTCAACCCGTTATACTTGGTGATATAAACAAGTGGGTTACCTCCCAAGTTACTAGCATGTATGGTCTTTTCTACTTCGCAAACCTATGGTTTGACTTTAACGAGAACATCGCGAGTTGGGATGTTAGTAACGTAACTGATACGCGTTACATGTTTTACAACTGCACTGCATTCAACCAGCCTATAGGTAATTGGAATGTTGGTAACGTGACCGATACGACGAGCATGTTTTACAAGTGCGCTGCATTCAACCAAGACATAAGTAACTGGAACACAGGTAATGTAACTCACGCAACAAGCATGTTCCGTTACTGCACGGCATTCAATCAACCCTTAACAAACTGGTTCAATACTGGCACTCTACAAGACCTACAGTACATGTTCGCTGCTTGTACCGCTTTCAATGGTTCTTTAGCCAATTGGAATGTGTCGAATGTAACGAACACGGACTTCATGTTTCAGCTCTGTACTGCATTCAACCAACCTGTCGGTGGGTGGAATATCGGCAATGTTACCAGAACGTATGCTATGTTTTATATGTGCCCCAACTTCAATCAACCACTTGGAACTTGGAACCTATCAAAGGTGACAAACACGGGCTTCATGTTTTACGGCTGTGTCAATTACAACCAACCGATGATTGATTGGGACATTTCCTTAGTACAAAGTGTTGCTTACATGTTTTACGGCTGCACCAGCTTCAATCAACGGCTATATACGTTCTCATATTCGTACGCGACCGGTCGCTGGATAGTAACGGGTTGGTACGCACGCTGTGGAAATGTAAGAAGTTGGAACCACTGGCTAGGGAATTGCTCGGCTTTCCGCAACGGCTACTAACTAATCTAATTAGGAGATACAATAACTTCTGCATGTATGTATATACATATGTCGAACTTCAACCCTTTTACCGCAGCGGTAGAAGCAGGAGGCAGTCTGAATGGGGCATTTGCTGGACTAACTCTTTCTGCCGACACAATTAATGCTCTAGCGGCGTTTCTAGCAGAAGCGTTACAGGCTAACACTACCGGAAACACAATCGATATGGAGAATATGTTTGTAGACGTAACAATTACGGAGGGTGCAGCAGGTCAGGTTGATCTAACCACATTAGCTAGCGCAGCGGCCACCGCGAATGCTGAGTATGAAGGTTTCGCAGCAGTAGCAGCTAACTCTGAAAGCGATCTCGCTGCCGGTTTGCCGTCTACAGCGACAGTGGCAGCAGCGCCTCCTGCAGCAGAAGAACCAACTGCAACAGAGACTTCAGATGCCGATGTCGCGGCAGGTGCAGACCCTTATGTCACCACAATAGCAGGGGAACTTTATAAGCTTGACAATATTACGGGCGTTTGCCGAATGATCCAGGGCACCGTAAACGGAAAGCCCTTTATTGTCAACGCTGAAATGAAAATGGACTCTCAAAAAGAGGATGACGACATGAACAACTGGACACGCAACAACTGGACGGGCGACGGGAAAAGGCACGATGCTACCCATAAACAGAAGAGGATCACCGAAAGCTTTTTCACAAAGGTCTTTGTAAAGTACGGAAACAGTGTGGCTATTGTAGACTTTGTTACAGGAAATGTTATACAATCGAAGGGTTGCACTATGGAGTTTCAACTAATACATAGAATGTCATCACTCCCTATGTATAGGTACGAAATCGCCGAGTTTGCCTGTTCTATTCGCTGTGGCCCAGTGCGTGTGATTGCCAGTTCATACGCTAACAGACAAATACGAAGCGACATTACTTTAAAAGGCGCTTCCGCCATCGCGAACGCTGATGGTTTTGCCGCCCGTCCGATGCGCACGAAGAACTGCCGCGTTAAGAAACTCCACAATGATAAGATGCTAAACATGAAAAAAGCAAGCTTCAAGTGTTCGCAGATGACGACATTCTATCAAGACGACTCTAACAAAGGAAAGAGGATGAACATCCACTGTGTCTAGTTGTTCTCTTTATGCACAAGCGTGCAGAGAGTACTGCCCGTTGAAAAACTTTTCAATTGTCACTGATAATTGAAAAGTAAAGAATAGAGTAATAAGAAAAAATTGAAAGCTAAAAAGAGAAAGAGAAAGAAAGAAAGAGATGAAGTGTGGACGAACTCGAAGCGGACAGGTATACAACATAGATCGTGTGGATGCGTCAGGAGAGAGTGGAGAATGGAGCCTTGGGAAGGGGAGAGCGTGGGGTCGAGGGCGTTCGAGGTTGTGCACGATGGAAGACAAAGCAGGACTGTACATGTGGGAGCAGATGGGTGGTGGGATGATGCTGTGGACAGGAGAGACAATAGGAGACACATACTCGGAGGCGAAGGCACTGCGTTACGTGGCACGAGAGTGGCATACAAGTTTGACAAGTGGATCAGTTCTGAAGCACACACTTCAGACCTGGTGCGAAATGATCAATAGGAACGTGGAGAACGGAGACGCGTTCTTCTACAAGTGCCGTGAAGAGTTCGTAGACCGATACACAATGAACATATGCGACATCATCCTGGGATCACTGGAGAGCAACGACTGGAGCTGGACAGACGAAGAAGAATGGACGTACTGGTGAACTACGAGGACACCGCTGGGAGGACACCTCACGGGGACACCCCGTACCCCGTACCCCGTACCCCGAACAGTGTTGTGTGTTGTGTGTCAAACAAATACAAAAAGAACAAAAAGATTTTCAGTTTTTTAGGTGAGGATAGGTGACACTTCTGCTTGCAATATTTTTCATCGCGTTTGACACGAAAAAGATACGTAACGACCCACTTCGTTTGTGGTTTCTCAGATTCGTCACTGGTTTCTTAGATTCGTCACTCATTTCTTGCTTGCAATATGTATCACTCATTTGTGTAACCGATCTGCCGTGTGAACCTTCCCGGCCGGATCATATTGTGGCGCCGCAGTGGACAGAGCCGTTTATGGAGGTGGTGCAGGAGTCTGGGCAGAGGCTGGGGCATGCCTTTGCGCAACCCTCGCAACCCTCTCTAAATGTTCCAGAACCGAAGCCGTAAACAGCGAGAAGCACAACGATGGCAAGCAACGCACAATGAAGAGAATCGAACCTCATTATACAATTAGTCAATATTATTTGGTTGTTTGACGTCCGGGGCGCCAAAGCGGTAGGCGTGTCCCCACGAAAAATTGAAAAGCTTTGTGGGAATATGAGGGGGGAGGCAGTCAGAGAAAATTGAAGAAAGTTTCCCAATTTCAGAGGGAGCAACAATCAAAAAGCCGGGGTGAGGGGTGTCCCCTCATGAGAATAGGATGTTGGAACGTCGCAGGAATAAGAGCGTGTCTGAAGAAGGGCGCGTTTGACTGGCTACTGGAGGAGAACGCGAACTACGATGTGTTCTGTATGCAAGAGACGAAAGCAGAACCACACCAGGTGGAACCGTTACTGGATGAGCGATTGAAGGAAGCATTCCCGTACAGATACTGGAGGAGCTGCACTGGAGAAGGAGGACAGAGGAAGGGACTGAACGGGACAGCAATCTGGAGCAAAGTCAAACCAATCAGAGAAATAGACCCACCGGAAGAGCGGGGTGAGGGGTGTCCCCTCTACAAAGAAGGACGAGTGACAGCAGTAGAGTTTCCTGAGTTTATCCTGGTGACAGTGTACACACCGAACAGCCAGTCTCTGGCGTCGGACAGACTACTGTACAGGGTGAATGTGTGGGACAAACTGTTCCGAGAATACGTTGCCGGTCTGATGAAAGTCGGGGCGAGGGGTGTCCCCTCAGTCAAACCGACAATTGTATGTGGGGACTTCAATGTGGCGAGGAACGACATTGACGTCTACTGGCCGGATCAAGTGAGGAACATGTCGCCGGGGTTCTTGAATGCCGAGCGGAACGGACTGGAGCTACTGATGGGGAAGGGGATGATGGACGCGTACAGATGGATGCACCCGGATGATGAGGGAGCGTACACGTTCTGGGATCAGAAGCTGCCGTACCTGAGGAAGTCAAACAGAGGATGGAGAATAGACTACTTCTTTGTGGCGGATGATCTGATGACGAGGATCAAAGCGTGTCGTCATCACAAGGAGATACTGGGGAGCGACCATTGTCCCCTGACGCTGGACATAAGGGTGGGGCACTGTCGGAGTCCGCCCCGACTGAAGATCGTGGAGAATTGAAAGAGGGAAGAAATATCAAAAACTTTTTCAATTTAAACGGGGCAGGCCATCTGTCCGCTCTCGCGCCCGGCGCCGTTTGCAGCAGTTATAACAGCTATCGGGGGAACTCGCCGCCGCCGACCAGTTGCATGTGCTGCCCCCCTCGGCGCAGCACTGGTCGCATCCCCCCCCACAACATACGTCTCGGTTAAGAGAGTGCGCGCACCCTAGTCCCTCCCTGAACACTCCACTCCCAAAACCGTAGACGGCGAGAAGCACTACCGCCAATAGTAACGCACAATGAAGAGTATCGAACCTCATTATGCAATAAGGTGAGAATAAAAGGGGTGCGGGGCACTGTCCCCGCCTGAAGATCGTGGAGAATTGAAAAAGCGAAGAACGTCAAAAACTTGTCATGGTTTGTCTTCTACGACGCAATGTCCGAGATCCTCTGGGCATGAACAGAATTGAGTTGATGCGACGCGGCGGTCGCACTCAAGTTTCTCCCTATGCAGCCGCTCTGCGGCTTCCCGTGCCCGCTCGTTTTTCCGCATGCGGCCTGCGTGTATTGAGCATGCTAGATCGCAATAGACGATCCGCTCCGACTTGTGTTCGGGATACGGCGCGATATCGCCGTACGGTAGTGTGATGGTGTGCCCATCGTAGCAGGCGTGGCATCTATACGTACGCGAGTCGTTCCCTTCCACCAACTGGCCACCAAAATAGATCGCCAAAAGCACAACCACAGCGATCAACGCAAAACGAAGACTGTCAAACTTCATTATACAATTAGTCAATATTTTACTGGATGTTTGACATGGAAAAGATATGTAACTGGTTTCTGAGATACGTCACTGGTTTCTGCGAAGACGTCCGGGGTGTGGGGCACTGTCGGAGCCTGCCCCACATATGTCACAGCATCTCCTCCTGGTTTATCTTACTCACCTCGGATACGTTCTTCGCTATCTTTCGAGTTCCTATCCCTTCAATATCGTTCGTCAAACACTTCACTATCTTGAACCATCTATCCTTCTCCTTGTCATTACCAGTATCAAAGCACCGCGGATGCGCTCCTTCCCACACTTTGATCCCCTTCACTTGAGCGACCTCAACATCTCGTATCATCTGATTAACCTCACCCTTCTCTTTTTCCCAACCTTCGGTATTTTTGACATATAATGTACCCCGTTTGACATCAGTACAATGCAAGGGTCTCTGATGAACGCCAAGTTCATCAAACCGTTTCTGTATGATGTTAGTAATGCCACTGACCTTTCCATTCTCAGCAGCATAGTTAATGTCGTCAACGTCGATAATGAGGTGCTTGGTGAAGTCCTGTATGGGAACCGCATCAGCACATCTCTCATTTAAAAAGACATTGATGTTAACAACCTTGGGTTCCGCCACAGCAGTAAGAACACCGGACTTGATCTGTTCCATCTCATCTTTCAATCGCGAACTATCCTTGTCCATCTGATCCTGTAATAACTGTAAGACCTCTAGAACCTCAGTGTTATTAACTGTCGGCACCACAACATTCTCCGCGTTGCCTCCACCATGTAGGCATGTTTTCTTGTGCTTCCAGAGCCCGCTGCGCGTTCTGTAGGTGGATCCACAAGCACATTCATGTCTGTTCTGATCCTCAGGAAACATTTGGAAACAATTTGCGACTTCTGCGACTTTTGCAGTGGCTTTTTTACAGACATCACATGCCTTCTTGTGACGATGTAGGCTCTGCTTGTGGCTGAACACGATACCACATGCTGACTTATGCTTACCGAATGAAGCATTGGTAAGCTTCGCGTGTCTACCGGTTGCCATATGTTTGTCATAATCATTCTTGCGAGACGTGGTATAGTCACACATATCACATGTGTACAATACCTTGCGAGTTTTTGCGACTTCGATTGTTCCTAAAGTTTCCATGGGGGGACCCTAACATACGGAGACATTTTATCCCTGGCGCGGTGCCGTTTTTTCAGTTATGGTAACAAACTTTATTGAGAAAATCCGGAAATGAGACCATAATGGTCTAAATCACTTTTTGCAAAAAAACCACTTTTCAAAGGGTGGTGGAAATATTAGATTTGGACATCAAAAAACCATGTCCAATTCTATTATACGACCCCCTCTATAAAGGGTAAAAAAAGTGACATTTGCTTACACAAAGAAAGATATATGGTGAAATAAAATTGAATACTTTTTGCTAGATAGTGAAAGGAGCAGAGAGACAATGTCAAACGAAGTGTCAATGAAGTTGTGGATAGCGGAGAACAGGATGACGAAGCAGGCGCGGGCGGCGAAGGACGAGGTGTCGGAGCACAGGTCGCAGTGGTTGTCGTGCACGGCATCAGCAGGCGTACTGTATCGCGCACTGGATAGCATGTACGAGAAGTGCGTAGTTAATGAGAACGTGAGTTACACGGACGAACAGTTTATCGGGGAGGTGCGCAAGCATGCGGACAAGCAGGTTGCCGATGTCAAACACGAGGTGGAAAGATGGATAAAAGGCAACGCGTCGATGGGAGCTTACGCTACGGCGTGGGCGGAAGCCGTCATAAACGGTATCAACGTGGAGATAGAGCTGACGAAGGAGGGGATGAAGGCAGCGGCACATCTGGCTGCAGCGCGGGTGGCGAAAGAGAATGCCTTGCTGGGCAAAGTGTGGGAGCTGACCCAGGGAGAGGGGTACGGTTCAGTTGAGTTCTACCTCGGTTTGTGGCTCAACCAGGTGTTGTACCACTTCGGTCAGGTGAACGCCGACGCCTGTGTAGGTGTCCCGGGTACGGTCTGGAGAACCTTCAGTGACACGCACGTCATAACGGTGATGACATTGGCGGCGAGCGTGTGCTACGACATGTGGGAGTGTGATCCGTCGATGTCAAGGCTTCCAGAGTTCCTTCCATCGGTGAAGGTGTGGATGGACGACAACATCGAGACAGCGCCCTTGGATGAGGTGCGACTAAGGGTATTATGCGGGAATACACTGGTAGGTCTCTGGGATAGGGTGGAGAGGTTGTGGTGGGACGGGATGGACTATAATTGAGACGGGTTTGGGTGTGTGTGTGCGTGTTGGAAAATTGAAAACTTTTTCCATGTTTGACAGTTTAACAACGAAAAAGAAGAAAGAAATGGAGACGTGTATGAGCCCTGTGAGCGAGCGTAGGACGGCGATGGTGTCGGAGGAAGCGTACGGATGGTTCTCGCAGAGTTGCGTGGAGAACACGGATTGCAAGCCGCTGGTGTACGAGACGACCGACGGAGGCGAAGTACTGGCGCTGGGTGTGTGCAGCAGCCCGGACTTGACAGGCATCATGTGGAAGGACAAGGTGTGCGTTGGACTGGTGAAGACGAAGACAGCGAAGAGGAGTAGCATGCGAGGGTACATGGCGTGCTCGCGCAGCGCGTGGCAAAACCGCACCCGTGCAGTTGTGGCGGCCTAGGCGGCGAAAAAGACAAAAAAGAGGGTTAGGGGTTTTTTGGGCGGCACTACCAGAAACAGAAATAAAGGGTCGAACTGTGTAGAAAGAAGATGACATGGGGTAGTTTGAACATAGTGATGACCTGGTTTGTAATAGGACCGTTGCTGGAATACATGGTACATGTATGTATACATGTCAAACAGGGTAGATGTATTTTGACGGATAGTTGGTTGCGTTTGACATCAAATGAAATATTAATGGTGGGTTTACCATTAGTCTATACGTTCCCATCATTGTTGGTCTTGTGGTTGCCTGTGTTGAGGTATAAGTGGACGACAACAATAATGAATATCGAACCGGGATTAATGGAAGGTTTGACAGCCCATAAAGAAGAACATTTACGATGTAATGTGTCAAACTTCTGTGTATCTGCGATGTGGCCGGATACGATGTTTTGCACTTGGAGAAGACCATACAATGGGGTGAGTGAATACAGAGTATTGGAGAACATGAGGAGATCTGAGCCCATGAGGCCAGCCCCAGAAAAGTCAAAAACTAAATCTATGAAGTTGCGGAGTGGTAGGCTGATTTGCCCCCAGTTTCCAGAAAACTGAAACACTTTTCCGGGTAGAAGTGTATGGCGGGGGGGGAGGGGGAGGGCCATCAAGACACATCTTCACATAGAAGCACAACTGGACGGTTATAATGGTGAAGGAACTATCCGATATGGATTATGTTCCGAAAACTGTGGTTGCACATTGCCGCCTACGGGAGAGGCGATACGCGACGGGATCAACATCTGAACCAAAATCAGTAAATGTGCGAAAGAAGATGCAGGTGGAGGAAGGGGGGGGGTAATTTGCGCGATGATCCGAGTAGGTGAGCGCCGCTGCGAACGGTTGAATCGTCCGTGTCGTGGCAAAGAAACCGGTATAGCTCAGTAGGAAGAGCGCACGGCTCTTAACCGTGTGGTCGAGGGTTCGAGCCCCTCTGCCGGTATCAAATGATTTTTTTTCCGCGGTTTTGACATTTTGTCATTTTTTGATGATAATCGGTTTTGCCCCGTATCTCCACAAAAAATTGAAAACTTTTTGACAGAAAAAGAGGAGATAACAACAGAAAGCAACGAAATGACCGCGACAATGAGCGTAATGACGACGATGGAGAAGCAGATGCAGAAGTGGCTGGAGGGCGAGGTGGGGCGCCTGGCTACTCAGTACAAGTTCAATAAGAAGGAGGCGATGTCCTACTTGCGTGGTGAGATCGAGCGGGTTGCGCCTACTGAAAAAAAGGCACCGAAGGCAGCCACCGAGACCAAGACCAAGACGGTGAAGAGTGTGGAGAAGGCCGATCTGCCGCAGCCGGACCTACCGCTTCCCTACTGCGGTGCTGGCGCCGATGACCAGTGCTGCGCGGTCGTCCTGAACCACCAGATGTTCACTCAGTGTACGCACCGGGTGAGTGGTGATTTCACGACGGAGGGTGAGGACGGAGCGATCACACTTAAGCTTTGCAAGGGCTGTTTCAAGAGCGCGGGCACGCGTACCAAGTCGGGCAACAAGGCGCTGCTTTATGGTGCGATTGCGGAGCGTCTTGAGAAGGGTGGCGTTATCGGAAACAACGGTGCGCTGCGCAAGCCGGTGCCGTACGCGAACGTGATGGCCAAGCTCGGGATCACCGAGCAGCAGGCGGTGCTCGCGGCCGAGAAGGTGGGGGTCACTATTCCTGAGGAGGAGATCCGCCCGGCCCCTGTGCAGCGCGGCCGCCCGAAGAAGACAAAGGCTGTGGAGGTGGTGGCCGACACGAGTGATTCGGGCAGCGGGAGCGACAAGAGCGCGGCCAAGAAGCGCGGCCGCCCGAAGAAGGAGAAGAAGGTGCTGAGCGCTGCACAGGGCGACGATCTGATTGCCAGTCTTGTGCAAGAGGCGCAGGAGGCGCCTAGCGCAACTGATAGCTCCAGTGCGGCTGATAACTCCAGTGCGGATGGTAGCTCGTCTGAGGGCGAGGGCGCGCCGCCGAAGAAGAAGGCCAAGAAGGAGGTAGTGGACGCGGGAGCGGCCAAGAAGGACGCGGCGGCGGCCAAGAAGGCAGAGAAGGAGGTGGCAGCCGCTGCGAAGAAGGCCGAGAAGGCGGAGGCAGCGCGGGTGAAGAAGGCCGAGGCTGAAGAGGTGAAGTTGGCGCGTGTCGCTGCGCTGGTGCTGAAGAAGGAAGCGGCCGCCGCGGTGAAGGCGGCGGCGAAGGTGGGGAAGGCGGTCGCTGCCGAGGAGAAGAAGGCACTCGCGGCAACCAAGAAGGCGGCAACGGCCGCAAAGAAGGCACCGCACGCTGCACCCCCACCGGCCCACGACGTGGCTGAGCTGGAGGTAGAGGCGGAAGATGGCGAGCAGCAGGAGGAGGAGGAGGAGGAGACGCAGGTGGTGAAGTGGGAGTGCCCCGCCGACAGCAAGACTTACCTGAAGGCGAGCGACAACGTGCTGTACGATGCGGAGAGCCACGACGCTGTGGGTGTGTGGAACGAGAAGGAGAACAAGATCGACGAGCTGCCGGCGGAGGATGACGAGGAGTAAGCGAGACGAGCTAGGACGACAAGAAGAACGACTACGACAACATTTTCTACTTTATCTTTTGTTTGACGTCAAACAGAAGATATGTAACTGGTTTCTACGGGGACACCCCGTACCCCAATTCATCACTGGTTTCTCAGTTTCGTCACTGGTTTCTACGGGCAGACCCCGACAGTGCCCCGTACCCCATATGTGCAACTGGTTTCTCAGTTTCGTCACTGGTTTCTACGGGGACACCCCGTACCCCAGGAATCATCACTCAATCATCTTTAGCTCCGCCCGGGGCGGGAGCGAAGCTGAACGCCGTGTCCCACGTCACTCTCCGGTACCGGACGGGCGGCGTCTCAGGCGGCGGCGGCTGCGCGAGGGGGGGCAGCTCAAACACGTCAAGCTTGTCGTTAAACTTTCCGCCTTCAAGAATTGCGCCCCCCCTAAACCCGCCAGAACCGAATCCGTAGACGGCCAAAAGAACGACAATCGCGATCAACGCAAAATGAAAACCGTCAAGTTTCATTATACAATTAGTCAATATTTTTAACGGGGACACCCCGTACCCCATATGTGTAACAGGTTTCTCAGTTTCGTCACTGGTTTCTACGGGGACACCCCGTACCCCAGGAAAAATGATTCGAATCATCACTCAATCACTCCATCGTCGACGGTGGAGCGGGGGGGCTCGCCGCCACGAGTCTGTCTTTGGGTCCCACCGCTCCACACCCTCCCTAAAAGGCCCAAAGATGTGAACGGCCAAAAGAACGACAATCGCGATCAACGCACAATGAAGAAAATCTATCCGGAACTTCATTATACAATATTGTAATATGTTTTGTGTTTGACAATGAAAATATATGTAACTGGTCTCTTCCTTAGGAGGGAAGCGCCTTGTCCATTGCAAATCGCGGCCACAAAAACAAACAAAACAAGTAAATTGAACCGAAAAAGCCAAAATAACATCCCAACATTCCTCATGAAAACCGTTACCCTCACCGAAGGCACGGAGTTCACGTACGGCCAAAACGCGCAAGAAAATAGCCAGCTGACCCGCGCGGCCGACCAAAGCCACTTCTGGCTGCATGTCGCCAACCAACCGTCAGCCCATGGTATCCTCCAGACCCAGAAGCCTAACAAGACCGAACTCCTGGAGGCAGCCACAATCATCAAGCAACACAGCAAAGCCAAAGACTACCGCCGAGTCGCCGTGGATTGCATACAGGTCAAATATGTCAAGATCGTGAACGACCACGGCAGTGCAGAGATGACGAAACAGAGTAAGAAGGTCTATGTCTGACAGCGAGGGCACCTCGCGCTCCGACAGTGCCCACTGTGGGGCTCAGACAGTGCCCTCACCTATGCATTTTTCTTGAAAGCCACAACCCCACCGACAGTCGCAACTGCTAAGGCGGCGGCAGCGGCGGCGCCGAACGGTAACATAGACCGCACCTTCCCCTTATGGGCGCCAACAGCGCCACCACCGACCAGCTCACGCCTCCTAAGCCGCTGACGGAGCCTGTCTGCAAACACATCTATGTTATCTTCGACATCCTTAGCGAACTCCGTTGCGTCTTTGAGCAGTTCGCCCGTCTTTATCTTATGAGTAGCTATCACGTGGAACATCGTCCACCAGCTCAGGTCCAGGTCCTTGCGGCTCATCCCCCTCTTCAGGTTCCGGATGAGGTAGTGGTTATAGTTTTTGATTATCCGGGATATAATGTCTGTGGACGACACACCGTCGGTCCTGTCCGCATGTTTGAAAATCCCCACGCGTTTGACATATGCATACACGTCTCCCCCATGACCGTCAGCACCATCACCGTCAGCACCAGCACCCA
>Ga0233412_10000024_pt1 | contig 91544 bp, 168 predicted proteins | sample Na_anoxic_4_MG_FD_180667 | JGI IMG/M metagenome (GOLD analysis project Ga0233412, IMG submission 180667) | Seawater microbial communities from Saanich Inlet, British Columbia, Canada - Na_anoxic_4_MG | ecosystem: Environmental > Aquatic > Marine > Inlet | place: Canada: British Columbia... | reverse complement strand
CAATATTTGCTATGTGTCTTACTGTCAGATTCATAACCAAGAAACTTAATACATTCTTTTGTAATTGAAATTGTTGATATTACGTCTATAGTAATATCACCTATGAGACAAACGCCTTTTTTTAGAGTTAATTCCTTAACTCCAATATCCTCGTAGACATAATCAAATTCTACGCATGACCAACCTGCGTGGCCTTGTGGGAATTTATATTGTTTTACTTGAAATTTCATATTTTATATAAACGACATCATTCAACGTGACGTGAAAACACAACTGATATTCCTGCATCAATCATATCGGCCACAGCTTTGCGATGACTTTCAGACGTAATTGCCCTACAACCATCAATGATTACTATTGTTTCATAACCTTCGGCAACTGAATCGAACGCCGAAAGTATCAAACAAACACCTGTTGCAAGACCCAAGAAGAATACTTGGTCGCCTTTTTTAATTCCAGCTTCACGTAGCTTATCGGCCAATTCAGTTTTGGTCAAACGAGCATGTCCCCAAAATGCACTGTGACTGTCAACATTCGGGTCCATACCTTTATTAATGCGTATGGTTGATTCGTCTAATTCCAAATCGGGGTGGAATTCTGCTTCTGCGGTATCCTGCACACCGTGTTTTGGCCACAATGTCCGTTCAACTCCATCTGTTACTACTTTGTCAAATATTTCGTATGGAGCATCTGGCCCATCGTAACATTCTGCGAAGCTACAGTGGACTTCAGGGTGCCAATCCCGTGTTGCTGCCACAACATCCCCAGAAGCCCTGAATTTTTTAATCATTTCGTTTGCCACAGGGACTACTTCATCACCGTTGGGAACTGGCAATTCGCCTCCCGGCATGAATGTGGGTTGAATATCTACTAATACTAGTGCTCTCATAATATTCCTTCTTTCATTATTGATTATAGGGACGGCTTACGTGTTTGTAAAGTTCTAAATCGTTTAGGCCGTTTTCTAGGCAATACAACATAACCGGGGAGCATTCCCCTATTCAACAGGAGTGTGAACATATCTCGATTCAACTCCTGTTCTGATTTATGACGTAATTTAAATATATCTTTAGGTTTAGCCACGTAAAATCTCCAAACCAACATGAACCAAATTAATTACTTCGTCTATATCACCCATTGCCTCGATAGCAGCTTCTTGTAAACAAATCATAGCCTGTTTAGGACGTGCTATCAATCCGTCTGCTGTATCTGGAAGATTTGTTTCAAGCTTAACAGCATCAGCTTTTTGTTGCTTCATTAATCTACGTATTTTTTGCCATACCTTATGAGATTCAGTGATATTATCTGCGCTCATTCTTTCACCTGAACCTCTGGCAAATCGAGCAGCAGCCTTAATCTCCTTTTCATTTAGTTTGAGTTCTTCACGCTCACAAAGACTCATCCACTTATCTAACTGATTTAGATAATGCCTATCTTCTTTGGACCATATTATTGATTTAAATACTTCCATTATATTTTCCTTTTGTTAATAAAAATCTATATCTACCAAAACCCAACTAGAATCAATATTTTTAATCAAAATTTTAAATCTATTTCTCACAGTTGCCCCAAAAAGATTTTGTGAATCTACATTCCCATATATTTCAAATAAACCATTTCCTTCATCTGTCACAATTCTACCAGAAAATTTTGCTGTTGAGGGACATTTAAGTGAACTAGTGACATATTTTTTAGCGGCGTGCCATGCAATATTTTCAGCATTATATTCTTCTTGTGGAAAAGTATCATCAAAATAATGCATAATTATTAATATTAATGCAAACGCAAAAACACCTACTAAAATGAACTTATTTTTTCTATCTTCTTTTTTTCTTTCACGCCTACTTCTTCTTTCAACACTTTGTAAAGAATGTCGAGATGAAGAAGAAATGTTTTTCCATGACTCGTTCATTTTAATGCCTTCCATACTAAAGGGGGTCAAATTGTGGTTCGACGGAAATTTTTTAGGTCTTTCTTCTCCAAGCATTAATGGCGTGTGCGTTTTTATTACTTGGCAATTTCTGCCTTTTAATTTGTCTTTTCTTTTGTTGTGCTATATACCGTTTACATTCTTCCCGTGCTTGATAGTCTTGATACCACTCAACGAATACCGAACGAATACCGCACATATGAACCATATTATTCCTATTGAGGCTAATCCACCAAAAAATACTATAAGAAATTCCCATATTAGTTGTGTATGTGCGTTCAATGCGATTATCATGGATAACATTTTTCTTCTTCCTATCTATTATGGGACAGCAAACAAGTATTTTCAAGAAACTATTTTACACCTTCTAATTCAAGCTTTTGAATTTCCTGTCGCCAAGTTTCTTTTAATTCCATTATATCTTTATCTTGATACTCAGGCGGCAACAAAGATTTACGTGTACAATTTATCATTGCCTGTAGTTTCTGATATTCTCTTGTTTTACCAATATCAGCAGGAATCAAATCTTGTATGAGGTCAATAATACCTTGTGTGTTTATATCCTCATCTTCATAATCTGCCATGTATGACCTTAAAGAAGCAAATGATGCAGCAGAATACGTTGAGGGAAGTATGTTATCTATTGCATCATAGATACCATGTTTAATTGCTTCCGGTTTTCCTTTTACAGAAGATTTCAACGCCCACTCCACAAATTCTTTCCTATCATCTCCTTCAGGGTCGAATACGGGAATAATTAAATCGCCAGCACGTCCCGGTCTACGAATATCAGCCGACAATAAATTAATACGAGCAGTCATAAGTAACCAAATTATTTTTCCTTTCAATTTGGTATCACTCATCATCCCTTGTATTTTACCAGTTAGTCTACGTTCTGTAGCATGTTCTCCTGCACCCACTCCACCAAATTGTGTGTCAGCTTCATCAAGTAATATACATACTTTTTCAAGAACCGTCAAAACACGTTTCAATCTCTCAAAGATTAAGTCTGTTCCTCCAAACCATTGACTACGAAGATTTTTCAATATCAAGACAACCATTCCTAATTCAGCAGCCATCCCTACAAATATAAATGTCTTTCCTGAACCAATAGAACCAGCTACAGCACATCCTGATATAGCTTTCTTTTTATCAGTCGTCGTAAATTTCTTAATCAGATAATTTTTAATGAATTCTTTTACTCTCGTAGCACCAACAACATCTCCCAAATTGTGCTCCGGTTTCATAAATTCTATAACATCTTCTCCAAGTTGTGATTTGATAAACTCTTCAACTTTGTCAATAACAACATGGTACGTCAACGGATTTTCTTCATGTTTGGCACCAATAAGAAGTTGTCTTAAAGCGTGTATAGAAAGACCAGCAGTTGCCACAGACAAACTCCCTCTGTCATTCCACACCTGTTTCTTTTTCAATTTATTAAACTTACAAAATTCTCCTATGTAATGTTGTCGCTGTTTTGTATCTGGTGACGGAGCTTCAACAGTCATAACTTGTGGCATCTTAGAAATTCGCTCATGAATTAAACTGGGTGATTCAGCAACAAAACAAACTGTATCACGTCCATTAACGAATTCTGCTTCACTGAACCAATCTTGCACAATAAATATTCTTCTTAATTGCGCATCGGAAAGACTAGAAACATCCCCCTTGCCACAAGGAAGCAACATATCTGCTCCCTCAATGAAAAACAAAAGACTCCTTACTTTTCCTTTAATTTCGTTGCCCTTTTCATCGACTGCCATTACAGGACATTCTCTGGAACAGATACACATTTGCCTCATAAATTCTAGTGCTTGTCCTGAAAATCTAATCGCTTTATCCATGTAATTATCAAATTGTTCTCCAAACTTTGTTTCCTGACTCTTTTCAACTTTTCCCTTCTTTATATTTCTAATATCACTATTAAGATTCTTGAGGAATAAGTCGTTTACATCAACTCCAACTTTCCACTTAATCCAACAAGCTCTAAGTAATTTTTTATCTTTTTCCGAAATCCTAATCGGCCCATTCAGTTCGTACACAATTTGTACTCTATTACCCGGTTTAGTTTTTTTCAACATGAATGGAATAAGAGGACAATATTTCTCCCCATCCCAATACAGGTCATTAACATTACCGTATAAAATGGTACTGCGAGATTGCCCAGAATTTATAATCTTGGCAAATTTAGTCAGGAAATTATATTTGATTTTAGCCATTGAAAAATTCCTTCTCGTCCACATACTCCATTCCAAACCGCTTGGCAAATGTCTTATCTGTTGTTTGGTCACCAACCATTACACATTTTCTTGGGTCCAGTTTATATTTTTCAATAAAATATACTCCAAGTGCGCTTTGTGGTTTACGACAATAGCATACCAACCATTTTTTACCTTCTTTCATGTTCATTGTAGGGATTTTACCATGACTTGTAAACAAAAAAAAGGCGACTCTCCGTTTCCGAAGAGCCGCCCGTGGCCCACATCGTTTTAAGTAGCTCACTACTTAATTTTCTTTTTCTTCTCTTTTTTCTTCTTGTTCTTCTTCGGTGGTTTATCTCTTCCTTTACCCATTTTTATTTCCTTTATTCAGGTTTTCTTCGACGGTAGAAGCGGTTTTGTCAGGATTAAACCAAATTACCCGCTTATGAACAGGATGTTTAATATCACCAGACCGTAAGCCATATGTGGGGATGATAATGCAGGTGCGATACTCGCAGAAAACGTACCACTTTATTCCATTTTCTCGACAAACCCCACCGTTCCACACCTTAATATCTCGCCTGCGCCACAAGAAACACACGGTCACAAAAAAGGCCATCGCAGTTATCCAATACCACATATCAAAGCTCCATTATTCAGGTATTTTATTTTCTTCGACGGGACCGGAGGCAACGACCTCTTCCGCTACTTCCTCATCGAAATCCATCAGGCTCTCGAATTCACTGTTTGCTTCGGAAGCAGCAACTTCTTCAAGGAATTCAGTTTCTTCTCTACTAGTATCCAAACCAGCGAGTTCGCTACTGACTTTGGCATTAGCCTTTGCCCTACCACGCATATTTCGCATACGCTGAAGGTCTTCAGAAGTTGTGTCGTTAGCGATATCAAGGAGCATATCTGCAATCTCTTGTTCATGCTTCGCTCCCTGAACATCGGCAACAGCTTCGTGTTTCTCTTCCATGAAGCTGTTGCGGTCACGGATGAGGGTTTTGATTTGAATTTTATGTCCTTCAATATTTTTCAGTTTCTCTTCGATATCAATTTCAAGTCCAGAGATACTCTCTAGCTTTGCTTCTAATGTGGAAGAGAAATCTGAGAACGCCGTCGAGCACCTTATGTACTCACCGTCAGCCATACATGCGACTTTATCCCCATTATGAGAAGCTTTAACTTTCTTTGCTTTCTTAGCGGCACCCGTTTTCAGTTTCTCAAGTCTTTGAACATCTTCCGTTAGCTTTTCAAGCTGTTGCTTCTTTGTCTCATTGCCGTGAACCATAGCAGCTATGGCATCTTTGTAGTGATGAATTCTTTCCTTTTTGTATGCAAGTATTTCATCATACGTTGCATTCATCACGTCAGGATTCAACGTAAGTTTATCACTTGACCTGTCAATTTTGCCCGTGAACATATACTTCCAGCTTTTAATCCATCTAAAAAGTGCTTTAAACATTGGTTGATTCCTTTTCTATTAGTATTTCTCTGTGCCGTCTCTGTTGTTTCTATTGTAGGATTTTTTTTGGTCGTGTAAATAAGTAAATCACTTTTTCTTTAAAATGTTTCGACGCTCACCTATTTCTTGTTCTGCTTTTGCGATTGACTCACGGGCTTTTCTAAAAAAAGTATTTCTTTCTATTTCATGATTCTTTTTGGCTCTATTTTTACCCCAATTCTTAATTACTTTGATAAACATTTATTCTACTTCCTCTTCTACCAAGAATTCTGATTCATCATAATCCTTCTTGTCGTTTACAATATCTTCTACTTCTTGTTCCGCTCTTGCAATTCCTTCCATGGTCGCTTGTAATTCTTTTCTTTTATCAGCCATGCTGGAACTTCTAGTCGTCGCCATAGAGAAACATTTAGTAATTGTTTTCCCTAATTCTGATATACTTTTTACTACATCATCAACAATTGCTTTTCTTTGTTTCTGTAATTCACTTCTTTCTTTACCGCTCAACTTCCTTGCAGCTTTAAACATCTCGAATGACTGTCTCAATTGAAGGATACACCCATCAAACAAATCATCTACTTTCTCACTGATGAATGAACCAACCTGTCCTCTTATCACACCAGTACGAATCTGTTTTTTGAAATCAATTTGTAATTCCCGTAATCTTCGCAATGCCGTTTCTGTTCGGGGGTCTAAATCATAGCAAAGTCTATTGTCCAATTCGTCAAGCTTTATTTCTCTTTTCTTTGAATCGCTACTTAGTCGCCACTTACGTGCTTGTGCTTTTAATTTGTCCATTTGGAAAATCATTCGGACGATGAACGTAGCCATTCCAGCCAGCATCCCGCAAACACCAAGGAAACCAAAAAATGAACTACTGAACGCCCAGCCCGTAAGCATTAGGCATAGCCCCGCCGCAAAAGGCAGAAGAGATACCGGAGCAGAACTCAAATCTAACAATACTTTTTTATTTACATCATCCATTTTAAAGCTGTTGTCCTTTATAAGTTACATATTTCTCTGCCGACTATACAGACGATAATCACAACTAAGATTCCACCAATTATGTAAAGAATCGTCCAACCAACACGACTGCCTTCTTCAGTTGTTGTTGCCAACACCACGCTACCACTACTACTTACCTTGCGTTTCTCACCAATAGGTATGTTGTCATTAAATGTAAGTGCCTTGATAGCAGCTAACACAACCTCATCTGGAATTGCTGCAATTTCTGCGTAATCCTCTCCTATGTAATCTGTACCAGTATTTTCGGAGAATACGTCTGAGATAGCTTCGGTAATTTCTTTTACATCATCAGCACGTTTGTAACGGCCTTTTTTGACCTTAGTGGCCAAACTATGAGTGGCTTTCATATCTACGCCAATTACATCCACAGTTATTCGTTTCTTCAAAATCCCCGGAAACTCTTTCTCTTTATTCCCCATTAAATATTGGTTTACCAAATTCTTATCGCTTTCTTCTCCATCTGTAACAATCAGAAGCTTATAAACCCCAGCCCCTTCTTTTGTTCTTATTTCCAGAAGAGCATCTGCTCCAATTTTCATGTTTTTACCAAGTGGAGTTCCGCCAGCAGGAACAATCTTGTCGATTTTCTTATTTACTTCTTCTTTGTTTATTTTAGAAGGAAGAACAATCCAGCCTTTATTCAAAAGAAGGATGCCAAGTTTTGTATCAGGAGAGACCTGATTAACCACAGTATGCAATGCAGTCTTGGCCGCATCCATTCTTGTGATTTTATTGTTCTTCCGCATTTGGTCTGCCATAGACCCGGAATCATCCAAGACTATTACTACGTTTTGTATTGCCGAATTTTCTTTTTTAATGGCTTCGGCGGGAATCTTAACCACATGAATCTCGACTCTTCTATTCTGACCTGCCTCTACAACATTTTTAGGTTTAATAACGACAGGCTCTCTGATTCCGACACCTTCAACCCTGATTTGACTTTCATCTATCACGATATTTTCTTTATGAGCCATCTCCAAAATAGAAGCTTTTACCGTATACGCACGCCGAATTGACAAACTCACTGCGAATTGCAACGTATCAGTATAGTAAAGTGTTTCAACACCTTTTTTATTCTTGTATTTTCCGCCTTCAAGTTCTCCACTTTTAATCAACTCAATAAATTGATTATTAAGAGGTTTTCCATTCATTAAATAGGCATAGCATTCTTCCTTTGAACCTGTTTTATTAATTATTCCTTTGGCTTCTCCAGAACGAAAAAGGGTTGCAACGGTACACGTAGGGTCAGAATGGCCTCGCACAACAATGGTATTTCCATTCATGCTTGCAATCTTTAATGCACGCATGAATTTTTCTTTATACTCGTCAATGGAGAAATTATATTGTTTCGGTTTAAACTTAATTGAAAAAGACAATAGTATCACAGGTTGCGTAGTGGGTGTAGGTTGCGTAGTGGGTGTAGGTTGCGTAGTGGGTGTAGGTTGCGTAGTGAGTGTAGGTTGCGTAGTGAGTGTAGGTTGCGTAGTAGGATTCTGCCCCATCGCCGATACAGTCACAGCAGCCAGAACAAACATCATCATAATCGTTTTAAACATGTTTGAGGCTCCTTATTTCTGCTTGATACGGTCAGTTAGGATTATAGTCTTATCCTGTAGGATGTAAAGCAGATTCCAAAAAACCTATTTATTCCCATAAATTACCTATCGTAAGGTGTAGCGGATACAGTGGTTTTCTAGGCAATCCAAGTTCTTCTCTGATATCCAGTAATTCTGGACATGCCACATCCAGCCAAAAATATCTTAGATATCCTTCTTCTGGTTCTTTTGTTTCAACAAATGGCTCATATTCAAATCGTATAACATGGTCTTGATACTTGCCCCATATTTCTTTATTAGGAGGACCGGATAACTCAAGTGGACCTCTTATGACAGTGATATGTTCTTTCCATGCTGGCCTTCTAAGCAGCCATTTTCTTGCTATTAAGCAACGATAATACTTACCTAAATCAGGGTCACAATCAAGAACCAAATTGAAGTGTTGGTGGGTGTAGCGTAATGTCCCTGATGATTTAAACATATCCACATGATAGTGAAAAATCAGAGATTTGTAAATTACTTTTTGATAAGTTCTTCTCTCGTTTTATCCAAGAGAATGTTTAACTCCCTACGAGTTAATATTCGTTTATTATCATCGAATATTTTCTTCAATATAGCTACGTCTTCTATTGAGAGTGAGAGATTTCCTTTTAAATTATTGCAAACAGAGCACATTGTTTGATAATTTTCTAATTTATTAGAACCGCCATTTGATTTGGCTAAGATATGGTCTTTCGTCATTAGAATACGCTTGCCATTTTTTTCGGCGTAAAAATTGAAATGAGGATTACGGTCTGTGTTGTATTGTTCTAATAAGAATTTATTTCCTTCAATACCACAAGAAACACAAGATAAACTTTTTTGAAATACGTAATATCTCTGCGAATTCATTCGCACTTTGTACTTCTTTTTACCTATTTTATATTCACGTACAATGTTCTCTGAAGAGATATATGGAAGAACATCCTCTGGTAAAAATTCACCTAAAACTGTACGTCTCTTTGTTTTAGATTCTTTTATTTTAATACGAAAAGATATATCTTCAGGAAGATAATTTTCTAGGTATTCCAATGCTGATTTTAATGCTTCTTCGTGAGAACCGTCAAAAGGAAATTCCCATTGAACTAAAGCAGTCGATTTAAATAATGGCATAAATTTTACTTCTTTTTCTTTTTAGCCATTTTCCTAAAAGTTTTGGCTAAATTATATCGTTTACTACCGAGGGGACAAGATTCACTTCCGAATTTGTCACCTGTACAAACTCCTTCTGTTCCCCTCTTTTCGATATCTTTAGAAACTTCTTGTGCCCATTTTTTATCTTTTCTGGCCTCTAAAAATTGTTTGAAACTTTTCATACTTGTATATACTACTAAATAAATCAAAATAAATCAAGAGTTAATACAATATTTTAGTATCTATATACCTGTAATGATTACTTTCAAGCAATATGCCGAAGCAAAAAATGGTAAACAAACCGAGAAATTCGGGGACTATGAAGTTGAATACTATTTAAAGAAAGATGGAAAACTATCCCACTTTAGGTTGAGAAAGGGTAGTATGGAAATCATGGCAAGTAATGAAGGCGGAAACGCCATCGAAATGTGGGAGCTAAAAACAACTGGACGTTCAAAAGAAGAAATATACAAAATTCTTTATGCTGCAACTCAATTCGCCAAAGAACACGGTTTTGATTTGACATATAAAAAAGAAGATATGGAAATGATGTACAAGGATGACAATGATGAATGGATTGAATTAATCAGATTATTAGACGATTTTAAAAGAAATCCTGCTATTCAAATGACCAGAGGTGGATTCACCATAAGTGAAAAAGGACAGGATGCTGAAAACCCTCATAATTTAAACACTCATAAATCCCATATCTTACTTTCTAAACCAACCCGCTATATGACAACTTATCATGCAACCATGAAATCTCCCGAAGAATTAAATGTGTCTAAAATAGCTGACTTCGGAGAAGGTGGTCTCCATGTGGGAACTTATAACGCAGCAAAAAATAGAGTAACAGGACAATTTGGCATTGGTAGATTTGCGGGTGGAAACCTAAAACGTCCACGATTATTTGAAATAATAGTAGATGTTTCAAAAATATATCGAATGGAAAACCCCATGTCAGAAGGAGAATTGAACGCTTTCAAACAACACAGTGGTCCTGAAAAACAAGCTCTTATCAAACAAGGATATACTGGAATAGCTTACAAAAATGAATTAGAAGATAAAGGTAGTACTTCCTTGTTAATATGGAGTCCTTCTGCTATCGTAAGAACAGGTGAAAGTTTCGATATTTAACCTCTTTTCTTTTTCTTCTTTTTATCTAACCTCATGCAAACAAAACAATTTTTTCGATTAGTTGTTTCTAGAAGTTTTACCAACTTGACAACAGATAGTTTATAACAGTCATCTTCTAAACTATCATAAACATATCCATCTTTGTAAACAAAGAAATGACCTCCCAAAAAATTCCATTTTTTAGACCTAACCCATATACAATATGTGCCGCTTCCGGTAGGTATTGTATATGTGGTTTTAATGCCATGATAACCCAGAATAGATGATATATTAGAAAGCATAATGCCTTTTTTTATAGGTTGTAGATATTTAAATCTTTCTAAAAAAGCATTATATGTCATGTCTTCTGGCATCAAGTAGTACAGGCAACGCCAACCACACGATTTTTCATCAGGACTTTGACCAAATTGAAATTTATTCATTTTTCTACATCCATAAGAAGAAGTTTCTAATATTCACTCCGAGTATAATTACTGCGGCGGGAAACAAGCCCCATTGTTTTTTTGAAATCGCAAACCAAACCCATACGATTTGTGTTACAATTCCGACTCCCGGCCCCCATACTGTTTTATATCCCATCAACCAAAAGGTAAGAATAGATAGAATAGAACACAAGAATCCGAGCCAATGGTGTCGCAACAGACTTAATAATTTACATCTCATACGCAGATTATACATTGGGTCAAAAAAAAAGACAACCCCTTTCGGGGTTGTCTTCTCACAACCTGACCGCATCGGTCTACACAAGTCATTAAGACGCTATTTTAACTTCCTTTTCCTGATTCTTCTCTGCCTCTTCTTCCTTAATCAATTCCAACGCTCCATGAAGGACATTGATTTTTTCAAGTGTTTCCTTTGAGAAAACAGCCACAGGTTCTTTTGAGGGTCTTCGAGCCTTCTGATAGAGTTCGATAATGCCATCATCTGAGACAGTCATCGGGAAATACTTCACTCTCGTATAGCCATCCTTGGTCTTGGTAGTTCTATACCAAGGTTTGTCTGTGACAAACAAAGAACAAAAACGAGGTTCCTCTCCATGTCTGTTTTGGGGCTGTTTCCGGTCCCAACGATACCATCGGTGGAAGGCGTACAACGTCTTCCAGTACCACTTGTGAAGTTCCTTAAGCTTCAGGAAGGTTTCTTTTGTCGTCTGGTAAAATCCAAATTTTGTTTCAATTGTTTTCATCTTTTTCGTTTCCTTTTCTTACGAATTATTAATTTCTTTACGTATTGTACATCTCTTATGCTTCTATTGTAGGTTATCTTTCGACTCTTGTAAATCACTTTTTTATGTCATTCCAATTTCCTTTCATATCTTTTCTCCCTAAGACACTGATATCGTTTGAATATCTTTCTTTTATTACCACTGATGGGTTCGGTGGCGATAGACGTATATTCATTGTTACGGTCTGGTTCTTGGAATGCCTTGAATTGAATATTGTAGGCTTGGAGTCTGGCAGAGATTTTTAAGAGTTCTGATTCATTTCGAACACCACAAAGAACAAGGTGAGGATGTTCCGAATTATAAGGAATCAGAGAGGTTGCTTCAATCGCCGCATGGCAAGATTGAACAATCTGTTGGGGATGTGATAAATCTTCACGTATGAAAACGTAAACGTATTTTGTATTATTTTGTACCTATTGGAATCCACTCATTATACTGACCTTTCTTAAATTATGCCTTTTTAGGACTGACACCAGCCACTTAATCAAGACAACCGAATTTATTCTTTTTTATGTAGTACCGTTCAAAATTCCTAAAACTAGGACAAGGGTAGACGATACGTTTCGACACTCTCTCTTGTACATCTTAATTAATCAAGGACTCATGTTCTTTTCCTCTAAATTTTATATCCTGAGCCTCACTCAGTGTGTTCCATGTTGACCTGACACCAGACACAACAGTAGAATACGCTTTATATGTCGTTTAATTGATGTAGTGCTCTGCGTCATTCTTCTTACGAAGACAAAAGTTGCGAACACGCATTTATGGCTTTTCTAGGGACTTGCCACATACCCTTACATTCACAGCATATTTTTCTCTCCTTGGTTATTCCTTTGCGTTTTGTTCTTGTAGTCCCAAAATTCATTCTGGGGGACAACGTTATGTGTCCTTTACGCCCAGACAAGTGTTTCATTAAGACATAAGTATTATAGTAGGTTTCACTTTCAAAGTAAACAAGTTTTTTCAAAAAAGTGTGAAAATCTGCATGAAGCGTCACATTAGTATGCTTCAGCGCAACAGTAGTTTTGACCGTTCCTATTCCCGGTTTATCACCACTACTAAAGAAACGTAATCGTTGCTCTTCCGGTTATGCAGACTTTCACAAGGTTAAAAGGCAATGGCCGTGCTCCCGATTCTCCAACGGCAGTCCAGTCTTCTTTGGCCCATATCATCCAAAGATACTTTATGGGGAGCAAGCTAACTGGAGTGTTAATTTTTAATCGTCTCTACGTGGAGTTTATCTATCTCCAAGTTCGCACAAGAATCACTTCTTATGCCCTTACACCACATTACCTTGTTATTATCTTGGCTTCATCTCATTTAGATGATTACACTTTTTGCATTTAAATATCAAATTTCCGTTTGGGCCAGAAGATAATGTTTTTTCCTCGGTTAATTGTCCGCACAAAGGACATGGAACGTATGACACATTCTGCTTACGAATTGTGTGTAATCTATCTATAGTTTTCATTTTTCTAGTCTCTCTCTCTTTTCTCTCTTTGCTTCACGAAAACAAGCTGTAACACAACAACGAAAATGACTCAAAAGAACGGTCGCATTTTCTACCCCCAAAATCTCTTCATATTTTTCTCTATTTACTTCTATTTTGTTTATAGTATCATCTTTGAACAAACCAGTCATTGAATAGAAAAAATCAATATTTTCTATTCCCTGTAGATGTTGCAACCCTTCACGAAACTTAAAATAAAGATTAGTGATACGGCGTAAAATGTTCTTGAAATCCTTCCCATACTTTTTTTCCAACATAATCATTATGTTGTTCAAAGATATTTCGCATTTCTTCGGCCCTATTGTTCCTTTATCCATCATTTAATTATTCCTTCTTAGGCAAATCGGGCCGTACCGTGGTAGGTCGATACCATATAATTTTTGTTTTAGATTTTTTAGGACCATATAGAACTTTATGCCAATGCCCTTGACGTACATGTGAAAAAGTCATATGTGACTTTGGACCCATCCCTATCGTCCATCCAAATTTTCCTTTTTCTTTTGCTTTTAAGTGATATTCTTTAATTACTTCAAAATCATCTTCTTCGAGTTTTTCACGATGTTTTGCCAACAAGTCAGGCAGAACTAAAGAATCACCCGCATCCACCAAAAAACAAAGAGAAATCATTAATCTGACGCACTGTTCTGTCAACTCAGGAGGAACAAAAATTCCTTCTTGTCCATCTGGATATACAGCCAATTTGTGCAAAGATTCATCTACGGTATCGCCTTTAGAATAGGCTAATTGTCTATATGTGTACACTGGCAACTTAGCGGTTCCGTAATTATACGTCTCTCCAATATCAACCCAAAGAATAATCCTATTGTCCTGTCTATACAAATCCATAGGTATGCCAAGTGATTTGACCGTTTCTTGAATTGTATGAGAATTAGACATGTGGCACAGAATAGATTTAACATAATGGTCTTTATCTACTATTAATGTATTTCCATCTTCCGGGGAAGGGAAATTAATAGAGAATGATTGAAATGGGAACTTAATTAAGCTTGCCGGAATATCTATAGAACATTTAGAGAATGTCTCAATTAAAGAAGGATTAATGTTATAATATGGTCTTCCTTTCCTGTACCAAAACCGTTCAGATGATAGCTGACTAAATGTAGTCAATCTATCCTGTGTAAAGCTGGACTCCGGGTTTTTCCCTATTATTTCTGCTAATGTTTCTAGTATCTCACGTTTGTAATAAACCTCCCAAGCTGGAAGGCCCAGCAACTTTCTAGTCGCATCATGAATTGTTCGGTATTCGTTAAATTTCATTTTATTTCTTTTCAACAAATATGGTATGTGGATTACCTGTCCCAAAATCAATATATTTTGCAATCCAAAGCCCCGTTATAGGATTGAATCCATCCGGTGGTTTTTTATTGGAAGCAGGATGTTTTTCTATAAGCTCTAATTCTTTCACACTTATGAAATCTCCTCTCACTAATTCTCCAACTTCGGGGTCATGGTCTAACATAACATAATTTGATACTTCTATGCCACGAGAAACTTCCTCCCACCCTTCTCCATCTGGCTCATATTCGTTTCCTATTTCGACTTCTACCCCAATAAGTTCAAATGCCTTTTTGATTTCTTTTATTGTGGTTTTGCCATCGTCATAACCGTCTGCATCCCCCAACATAACGAATGCAGAACCATTACCATCACCAATTTGCATACCATTTCCGGTGAGTTGAAGATGATTAAAATAAATGCGTCCGTAATCGCCACAATGTCTGATGCAATCCCCTATTTGCTTAACCTTAATTCTCATTACCGACATGTGAGGATTAAACCTAGTCATAGTGCTTTTTCTTACGAATGTTCTAAATTCTTCATCACTTAACTTTTCGTTATCCACGTTGGAAACCAACGTGTCAATGAAGTTAACTCTTTCATCTATTTCTTTTTGGTCCATTTTGTTTTACCTTAAAAAAAGCGACACGCACACCTCTCGATGTGCGTGTCGCTGAAATCGCACAAACGCACGTTTTTAGTTCAGGCTCTCTCCAAGGATTTCCGCAGCCGCCGTAACCAGACGAGTACGAATTTCATCAGAAGTATCGGAAATACCAAACTTCCCGGCCCTTGCGTAAGCCACAGGCGAAACTACGGTGAACACGCCATGAAGCTGTTCTGCCGTTTTGCAGTAATTAGCAACTCGGTCAAGGAACCCATGTTTGACCTGAATGTTCGGCTGATTAAGCAAAACAACAGCACGCTCTTCTTCGGTAATAGGTTCTGTTTTTTGTCCCATGACAAACAGCATGAGTTTCTGAGCGATTGCCTCTTCCTGTGCTGTGGCCTCGACAAAACCACCATCAACTTTGTGTCCCTTCACCAATTCGTTGAAACTTCGCAATGCACTCATAGGCGTAAAGTCGATTTCAGCAGTAACGAGTTTCTCAGCATCTTCCTCGGACAAGCCGACAGCAACCAACATTTCCTGTGCTTCTTCGGCAGTAGTAGCGCTGACTTTGAACTTTGCCTGAATAATGAAAACTCCAGACATATCAGGATTTCCATCTTCGTTGTTCAGAGCAAGTTTAGGATTGACAGGTTTGGCCTTCTGAGAAAACATCTGCTCTGCCCAAAGCCTAAATACTTCTGACTTCAAATCAGACTTGATTATTTTCAAATGAGATTCGAAAATATCAAAAATTTGTTTGGAAGGAACGAATTGAGAATACAATTCCTTTGCTTCGGGGGTGAGTTCAAGCGTAGGACGGTCAGTTGCAGCCTTCTTCTTTTTGACAGGGGCCGCACCACTCACCATCGAGAGCAAATCTGATGCGCTCTTGGGTTTAGTTCGAACTGCGGGAACATCAATCTTCTTCGTCGGTCTCTTCGTTGTCTTTGCTGTCTTTGTTGCCATCTTGCGTCTCCTATAATGTCCGTTATACTCTTACGTTACGGGAACATCCCGTTCGACATGTGTTTATTATAGGACAGACACGATTTCTTGTAAACCTTATTCTAAGATTTTTTTGTCTCACACTCAACAATCACATCACCATTCTCAATAACCTTTTTTTTAACAGTGGGAGCGGGAAGGCCGTGAATTTCAAAATACTCATACTGTTCACTTTCAAACCAATTTGCTAAAGCTCTAGCTTGTTCAAGAGTTAAATTTTCAAATATACATCTATGCATTATTCACCCGGAAAAAACGTTTCAATAAATCGGTTAGATAAATTTTCTATTTTTGTACGATATTCATCTGGTATAGAATCCACAAGTTTTTCAGGAAATATTTCCATCCCATTCAAGGCACCCAACAAAGCACCAAGCATAGACGCATTGGTATCAGTATCACCGCCAGCATTAATAACATCGTAAAACGACTGAATGCTATTAGGGTTTTTCAAAAAGAACATATATGTAAAAGGTAAACTGTTATAAACGTAACAACTGCCACCGCCGAATTCATCTACAATTCTAGCAATATTATATTCTTTATAGTCTATCAGCTTTTGGATTCTATTACTAAGTAAATCTTGATGTATGGGTTTAACACTTCCATCACTATAAACAAAAGGTTCTTCATCATTTCCAGTCAGAATGCTGTATGCTAAACGTTCATCCTCCTTCACTGCGACAACAAATTCTTTCAGGGGGAATTCATTTCTTGTCAGACAGTAAAAAACAGCCCTCATTTGTGCCAATCCAGAAGTGATACCAAGAGGTGTTTTATGTGTCATTAACGCAAAACTACAAGCAAAGTTCCTACACACGTCAAACAGGTCAGGATTTGCCGCAGCATATGCGCCCAATGGAGCTATTTTCATTGGTACGCCATTGCCAACTCCCATTGGTTGTCCAGAATTTGTCCAAGATGTCCCATTTATAAGACGGCGAACTGATTCTCTCGTGCTTCTACCCCACCCATTTGTACTTTCTTGAAAAGCTTGTATATGGAAATTCGCTTGTATATCCATATCAAGACCATTACTTGCTATTAACGCCTCAGACGTTGCATCAGACAATTGCCAATCATCCGTAGGATATCCAGCAGGCTGACCCGCAAACCATTTATGCCCATCAGGAACTAGGAACTTAGTCACACGACCATATGTTTCATTAATACGCTCTGCTGTCCAAGTCTCTACGGGCATTCCGAGAGCATCCCCAAGAAAAATACCATAAATCATTCCACGTATCTTATCTTTGATATTCATTAATTTTCTTTCTTATTATGTTGCGTAACCATTTCTTCCTTATGCAGCTATAGGTTGCTGTATTTCTTCTGCCAATTTAGAAAAATAATCCCACAAATGTTCATTGATTCTTGACATTCTCACATTATCTGGAAATGTTACCAAAACTGTTTTGCTCAATTTTTGCACAATGGCAATTGCTTCTTCTTCATCTTTGCATACCCACTTGAACCAGTTGTTAGTACCCCCTCCATTATCTGCATCTGGTTTTCGTACCAATCTTCGCATTTTTTCATAATATGAGGGGAAAAATGAATTATAATCCAAATGAACCATATACGGCCAATTATCTTTATGAGCATTGAAGAATTTTATTTGTTCTTCTGGTGTTTTACCTTTGTAAGCCTCCACCTTGTGCCAAAATCTGATATACTTATCTTTCAAGAAATAATTATTTCTAATGATTGACCTTATTAAACCCCTAAATGTATCCACATGTTTCATCATCTGATTAAACTTCCATGTATTTCTACAAAGAATTATAAATGACACAAACAGCACAACCAAAGCAGATACAAATCCAATTGAAAATGTTATTATGTTCATATCAATTTCCATCCCATACGTCGTATTATACCATTTGCGGTTGTGAAGAAACCAAACTATGAGCTATAGGCCACACTTTACAACTTATTCTGGCATTTTCATAGGGAGCTTCCCGATTAACAAGCTTAGTCAGTTCTGCTTTTCCCATAGGAGCCAATTCGATATCTTCCATACCTTCTAGTTTTGCTGGTCCCGCTTTTGAAACATAAGCATAAACAAATATTGTTGATTCATCAGTGAGTCCAGTAGAAGAATAAACAGGAGGTGTTATGGCAATTATTTCATCAATCTGATATCCAGTTTCCTCACTTAATTCTCTACTAGCTGTAGTTATTGGGTTTTCACCGGGGTCAATAATTCCAGCGGGGAAAGAATAAACATAATCATTGATTGGATACCTGAACTCTTTAATAACTAAAAGTTCATCAAAGCAATTATCTTCTGTTTCACAGTCGGGGCAACGATATCGAAGTTCTTTTGTTCTGGTTGCAATCTTATGACCACAATCTAATGTTACCAAAAACCCATCCGGCAAATCTGAACCTGCTTGCTGCTTTACCTCCTGCGCAAATACCACTTCCCGTATTTTCTGTTTTTGAATGAACGGGATTATTATGACAGCATCAGCTTCAGATTTACCGCTAATAGCCTCGGGAATTTCTTTACGAGAGACAAATTCCCAAATGCCATGTTTCCCATTTCGTTCAATGTCTGCCCTCCACATCTTAATGAACTTTTGGTTCGGAGTTAGGCATTCTACTTCTACGTTGTTTTCTTTTATTTTCATATTTTTTCAAATACCTCACAGCAACTAACGCACTTGGGTCCAAAACTACTTCATCGCCCTTTTTAGCCTCAAAACGACAAATAACTAATCTTGTTCCCTGTGTGCTGGATTTTACCTTGATGTGGTTTTCATCAACCACCTTTTGTATAACACAGAGTTCCCCAATTCCAACAGATGGAATAATTTCAACAATTTGATGGGAATTTATTGATATTTTCGCAGTATCTCCGGGTTGTGCTTCAAAATCACTTCCCCATACTTCAAAAATTTCGTTTTCGAAAGCAAGAACAATAGACCGTCCATCATTTTTGAAAAGTAATTTTACTTGCCCAAGAGTGAAAATTGTAGAAGATGGTGCTATCTTCACTATATCTACTTTAATCTCTAAATCTTTTCTTTCCAGAATTCTACCTATATCACCACAATGAGAACTTTCCTCATCCGTAATTAGAACCATATCATTTGGTTCAAATCGTTCTGGAATAATCTGATTTTCTACACTCACGACACAAGCATGAACAAGTGGCTCAGAGGACATTCTAGTTAGAATGTCCTCTTGAGTATAAAGTGTCTGTTCGGCCTTCATCAAAGCTTCTTTCATTTTTGCTACATTTTGAATCTCGGGAGAAAGTTGCTCTGTGAGGCCACTCCTAATTTTGTCTCGTTTTCTCATTTAGTTCTTACTTACCACAATCGTATTTCCATCTACTTCGAAATCGAACGTGTCGATTTGGGGGCCATTGTCGGTGAGAGTAGACAATGTAGAGTGAGTAATTCTTACGTTGCCATATCGGTCAACAGTGTAAGAGGCAAGAACGTTGCCGTTGTTGGGATAATTCTTGTCCAGAACAAGAACGTCTTCCCCATTTTGAACACCCTCAGAAACATAAACTGTTTCGCCATTCTGAAGGCCAACAGAGCGAATTGTGCCACACGGAACGGCCAGCGTTCCTCTAGCATCACCACGAGTACCGTCTTGACCACTAGCTACTTGCCCACCGAAATGAGGCAGGGGTGGTGCGGGTGCGGGTGCGGGTGCGGGTGTAGACTGAGGATAATGCGGTTGTGGGGCAGGCAACGGTCTTGAAGGTGTCGGAACGTGATGAGGCTGCGGTGCCGCTCGATGCTGCGGTACATAATTTTCGGGGTCTGAACCGACAGGATGATAAAGAAAAGCAGGAGTCTGCGCACCAACATGATGCAGAGACTTTTGATAAAGTCCAGAATCAAGATACTGTTGCATTTCCTGATGAATAGTATTCTTCAGATGTCGATGCCGCTCTATCTCGGAACCATCTTCTTCTTGACGAGACTGAACTACTTTACTCACATCAAAAGCGGTGAACATCTCATCACTATCTACTTTGGTTGTTACAACTTCTTGAATAAGTACTTCTGCTTCTGGTGTACACATAGTATATTTCCTTATGTCAGTTAGTGATAATCTCTATTGCATAGTGTCATTATAGGTTGAAGTTTTGCTTTGTAAACACTAAAACGCTCCCAACCATTTAAAAAGAGCCGATAAAGCAAGAAAAGCTATTACAATGATAGCAATCCTGATAAAGCCTTTTAATTCTTCAAAAGGAACCATATCTTTCAAATTATTTTTTAAATTCTTATTCATTTTTTAACCTATCATTCATATCAGACAACATGGTAGAAAAATAACATTTTCCATTATGTTCTTTCTTTTCTTTAGTTGATAGATGCTTTATGTTATCACTAATCCATTTTTTAGCATCACCTGCATTTACAACACATTTAAAACCAATTCGTGTTGTACGACAATATTCAAAGGCTACTCCAATATCTCCGTTTGGTTCGAAAATGTAGTAGTGTTCAAAAAACAACGCAACCCCTTCGGCGGGGCGTCCTGTGAAGTTACACATAATCAACTTCACTAAGATTTCACTGGATGCTTTTTCAAACCAAGCTGTTGCATCAAACTCAACATTGTACACAAGGTCATCAGTATGTAATTTTGCTTTTATCATCTCGGTGCATTGAATTCCACAAGATATCGAGCACGGCACTGGTCTGTGTCATACGTAATAAATTCATTATTTTGTAATGCGCCATATCTGGCTTGCGTATGCCCACGCAATCCACAAACAGAATGGCAACCAGTAGGAGCTTTTGTAAAACCTTTTGCTCTGGGTGCAATATAACTGGCTCCCAAAACAACATCAGCTATAAACATAAACGCTCCACGACCACGGACATTACCACTTCCCTTTGCATAATAGGCATTATGCAAACTCGTATATCCAGCAGATTTTTTCCAATCATCTGCCCAATAACAACCGGGACCAAACATCCATGCTGTAATTTTTACGCCTTTCAAATTAGAAGGTAAACGCCAACTTTCACGAAGAAGTCCTGCAACATTTACACTTCTTGTTCCATGGAACATGAGAGCCGTATTGCTTCTCGCAAACAACTTTGCATTTTCTCTATCCAAATCAGGACGACCAGCAGGCTGTCTCAACGGACGTTCCGTAGTACGCCATCTTTGTTTTGCAATTTTGTTTTGGGCTTTGGTGACCTTTGCCGCATCACCTTCTCTTTCAACTTCCCAAACATTTTTAATTTGAAGACCACCCAAATAACTGTGTCTGTTTCGAGTGGCACTTGGCATCCAATCTCTAACAAATCCACCAGCAGGGTCATTCCTACCCAAATGACGCATTTTGATTCTCATGCCACCGAATGGGTCATCAGTCGATTCACCCATATCTGCGACATAAAGAGACGATTCATACGCATCAAGGTCGAGATACCACCCTGATATATTATTGGTAGAAAGAATCCAATCTTCGGGAGGTGCATTTCTTTTCTTCACCTTGGGAATTCGACCATACATCAACGAAGTCAAATCCTGCAATTCTTTATCTTGCACTTGTGCATCTACATCATCCCCAACACTGGAAACTTGCTTTTGGGCTTCCGCCAAAATGTCTCTTGCTTCATCAATTGCTGCCTGAGTAGGTAATGCGGAATCAGCCATGGAACTGCGAGTATAGTTTACAGTTCCAACACTCAAATCTCGCATCAAAGACATAGTAGGAGCATCGGCAGAAACTTTACGTTTCTTTCCAATGCTATTTTTCTTATCAGAAGGTGTGGCAACGGTCTGTTTTGCACCTTCATTATGTGTAATGGTTTTCGCATCAGGCAAACCCGTACTTCTCGTTGCCTGCGCTCTCACCAAATAACAATCTTTTCCTGCTTTGGCTCTGAGAATTTGTCCCAATTTTGGGTGATTGAACCACTCCCCTCGCTTGACGTTTTTACTTAAAAGCTGTTTGGCGTAAACTGCCTCGGCCTCAGTTTTATTTGCACATTCTACAAACTGGAAAGATGGCTTAGAAGCACCTGTTCGGCCCCACTGAAAATACGTGTACCAAATACTTGTCAAATTAGATTGAACAACAGCACCATGATAATATTTACAAGTATCTTTTCCATCCTGCGTGAAACATCCCATGTCCGCAATCATTGTCCCATCAAATCCATCGTCCTTAGTTGCGGGAGGACCGAAACACTTGAAATCATCGGGACTGTTGCCATCAGGATAAGTATTTTTTACCAATTTTGTAGCCATTGTCATCCTTTCTCTTGTATAACTTACATGGGCATTGTAGTTTGAAAGGTGGTGGTTGTAAATCAGATTATGAAGACTTGTGCGCAGCTTCTTTTAAGCGGTCTGTGATTTCTTTTGGGTCCATCCCCGTCAAAGGCTTCCCCTTTAATTCCTCTTCAAAATGAATAGATATTTCTTGCATCTTTTCGTGAGTTTCTTCCGAACCACCCTGAAGAACCACATTCTTTGTTCTGGTAACTCTTGTGTGACCATCTGTATTATCTAAGCCAACACCAAATATTTGTTGCTTTCCCATTTTTACCTTCCAAAAAAATCTTCAATTATTTTAGAGACTCTATCTAAAATATTCCCCACCATCATTTCTTGGCCTTCATCAAATTCATCACGATAATGCTCGTCATTCCATTCCACTATATCATAGGGATTGCAATAAGTCCCATCTTCATTACACTTCTCATATCCCTCTAATTTTTTGATGAATTGTTCTTTTGCTTTTATTATATCATCTACAGGAAAGCACTCTCCCTCAATACGAACTTTCATTTTATGCAATCCCTCTATTATGACCCAACTTATTTGGTTTCCAATGCTTCATCCAAAACTCGCCAGTTCTCACATGATTGTATCTTACACATTTTGCCACATTTTGTTGAAATTCTGAAAGCGGGAATTCAGCAGCATTCCTAACCACATAACCTTCTTGGTCTTGTCCTAATGGGGATATCCCAGTGTGGCAAGCCTGAACTGCATCTTCATCCCAAGGACCAGCATAAATCTCAGGAACTACTTGTAATCCAAGAAGCTCAGACCAAAACTTTGTTTTCTCCCATGAAAGACACATTTTGTTTTCATCTACAATCAAAAATATGTATAAGAAAGATGTCAAATTTTCATACCGAATAGAATGTTCGGCAAACATATTTTCACCAAAGATTTGCCAATCTTCAGGGATATCTCGCTGAATTCGTCCATGCAGGGCTTTCACCCAATGTCTAGAAGGGTGGTCTCGGCTGTCCAACGAACGAGCGTGGCAAGTCTTAGGAGTCATACCCGTATTTTCTCCATCTAACTTCTCTGTAATGATAATATCCTTCCCGTTAAATACAGACACATCGGGAAGCATCCTATCATCATTCTGAAGATTAGGAGACCAAGGCAAATGAAAAGTTTTTGGATATTTGTCCATCATCGGTTTATACCTTCTCGTCTAAGAGACCATTACCGTCTAAACCATTCTCGTCTAATATACAAGCAATGTGAAAATCAGAATTAGCCATTTCGAGTATCGTATCCATGCGTTCCTGCAAGCATGTAGCACAAACTAAACGCTCTGGTTCACCGGGATGCTTACCTCTAATATTCGTTAGTTTAGAGCCACAAACAGGGCAACCCTCTAATTCGTGACTACTAACCATGTTATGCCCATTACAAAGGCATCCGTTTTTTATCTTGACACATAATTTCATTATAGGCTATCAAGAGTATTTGTAAAGCTCTTATTCGTAATTCTCTATTACTTCACGAAAAGTACGTGCGGCTAATTCAAACTCTTTTTCAAATTCAGACTTGGCCTTTTGTTTAGTTCCGCCCCACCCAAAAACAAATCCTTTTCCTTCAAGAATAGAAACCATCCATCCTCCAAACTCTAAGTCTCTGTATTTTTCATATACTATGGAAACTATTTTGTTTAGTTTATATTTACCAATCCTCTTGGTTTTTACTTCAACTTTTGTTGTTGGTTGTCTCATTCAATCAAATCTTTGACTAGATGAGGATTGTTTTCAAAATCTTTTACAAATTCATTCCTAGCCTGTATTTTAGTATCACCATAGCCCATCGGATATTTAACACCATCTTCTCTTCCCTCAATACAAGCCCACCATTCAAATAGACCAGCTTTAAAATAATCACGTTTCTCAAATACTAAAGATACTATTTTGTTTAGTCTATATTTACCAATCCTCTTGGTTCGTATTTCAATTTTTGTTGGCTTATTTACCAATGTCGAGTTTCCAAGCCCACCACTAAATCTCTAATACGGACATCTCGAAGATTACATCTTTTTTCAAACTCTCTTACAAAATCGTCTAAAGCATCTTCTTTGGTCCGACCATATCCCCATGGCCCATAATCATCTAAAAAAGAAATATATGCCCACCATCCAACTATGTCCCCAATGTTTTTTGCATATGCTATATGCACCATTCTTTTTAATTCATGTCTCCCAATTCTGTTAATTTTTATTTCTGATTCTTTCTTTAACGTTTTTCTTCTAAAACTATTTTGTAACTCTTTTTCGAACTCTATTTCGAATTTATCTTTGGCATCTTTTTTGTATTTTGCCTGCCCGGAAACATAAGTCATTCCGACATAACACCAAACTTCCCACCAATGGCAAGTATCATTCCTGTTGAATTTGCATTTTTCAAACGTAACAACTTCTATTTCTTTTAGTCTATATTTGCCAATTCTTTTGGTTTCTATTTCTATCAATTCTATCAATTCTATTGACACAATAAATCTCCAACATTATTCTTCTCGAACTCTGTTACAAAATCATCCTTAGCTTTTTTCTTAGTCACGCCATAACCTATTGGGTCTTCTCTTCCTTTAATAGAAACCCACCATCCAACTGGCACCATACCTTCATCTAATTCATAATCGCATCTCTCAAATACCAAAGATACTATTTTGTTTAGTCTAAGTTTACCAATCCTCTTGGTTTGTATTAAGATTTTTGTTGGTTTATGCATTCAATCAAATCAGATACTATATGGAAGTTATTTTCAAAATCTTTTACAAATTCATTTTTGGCCTGTTTTTTGGTATCACCATAACCACTAACGCCATCACTTCTTCCTTCAATATAAACCCACCATCCATTAGCGCATCTCTCAAATACCAAAGATACTATTTTGTTTAGCTTATATCGACCAATCCTCTTGGTTCGTATCAAGATTTCTGTTAGTTTATGCATTTGCTTATACTTGAATGACTGAATCCACAATTCTGTATTCGTTTTCAAATTTTTTATCATATTATGCATGAACAAGACTTTTCAGCGGCTTATACTCATCCCAATAAGCAGGAAGAAATTTAGGTTTCATCGTATCCACAAAATGCTTTCTCCATCTTTGAACAAAGACTTCAATAGCTTCCAAATCCTCAAGCTGGTCCACGACAAATTTACCATGGTCGTCCACATGCTTAATATTAATAGGAACGATTTTAGTCCCGGCGATATCTGCCAACTCTTCTTCTTTTATTTCCTTTTCGAAGTAGTCGGATATCTTTTTCATTAAAGCAGCTTTTCGCTCTAGTGGCATTTTGTGACCATGTTCTATAATTGCGTAAGCTAATCCAGTAATCACCACTAAAGCTTTGTCGTATTTATAAGGAACATGAAGTTCAATGCCAACCTCTTTAGCAATTACCCTCTTGAAATCCAGTGCTATCATTTCATATTCTTCATGACATTTGTAACAAATAGGAACAATGTCATGGGAATTATGCCTTTTGAGTTTATCAGGAAAATTCTTTCTGTATTGTTTGGGAACGCAATGATGTTTAGTTAACTCTAAAGCCTCTTTATTACCACACACAACACAAATATTTTCTTTACTTGAAAGATAATAGAGGTCATCCGAATGCCCAAATCCTTTAGGCACAAAATTCAACCTAATCACAAGAGGACTCTGAATCGTAGCCAGATTTCTATCCAGATACCAGTTGGCCCTTTTTTCATCACAACGACACATGACTGTTCCATCGGGAGCAGTCATAGTCCAATTGCCATATATCTTATTTTTTCTTTTTTTTACCATCTTCTTTCAATTTGTCTTTCTTCAACTCATCTCTTAACCTCATCAATCGACCACAAAATTCACTTCTGGTTAAAACTGTCTGTGCTGCTTTTCCAGCACCGATACTGTGTGTTATTACAGCTTTGTCTGTAGCTAACAATGCTCTTTTGAAAGATGCATTTTTGCCCAGTTCTTTATAAGCTTCATCAAGCAAATCTTGATATTCTTTAGAATGTCTTCGAATTTCTTTTCCCTGATACCAGAGCGTTTGTGTCATTTTCCAGTTTTTCTTTTTCCCAGCAAACTTAGCGGCTCTACCAACCAATGAAAAAACATGAACCTGCATAAGTGGGTTTTTGAACTTTAAGCCTTGCAAAAATCCTTCCATAGATGATACATCCAATCCACGGAATTTAAAAGGGTGCGGAGCAAAATTGCTCAACGCAGATGAAGGCCATTTTTTTCCTGATTTTATGTCCATTGTATATCTCCGTGCTGCTACATGTACATCCTAATTAACTATCATCGTGAATCTCAAACAACCACCTCTGTTTATCGTCCAAAAAGTCAAGGTAAAGATTAGTTAATTCTGGTAACATATAGATGTCACGAGTACACGCATACGAAGCTTTGTTTCTTAGAATGTGTTTTACGGCGGCATCTACATCTTTTCCCAATAATTCATAAACATAATTTTTAAACTCTGACACATCACCAAGACGAACTTCTTTTTTTGGATTAAAAGGAGTAACCCACCCTACATCTAAATTAGCACACATATAATCTTTATTAGTACGATAACGTAATTCATATTCAGAAGGAAATAAGTAACTACGTTTCCCTAAAAGCGTGCTTACACATCTATGATGTCCATCATGAATTGCTCGACGGCCATCGGGAAATTGTACAATAGATATTAAATTGTTATTGGCATTAGTTCCCCACGAATCTAATACATCTTTGGTCCATTTCCCACCATTATTAACATGTTGTATCATGCCCCCAAGCTGTTTTATATCACGCAGGACATTTTGTGTTACAATAAGACTCGATAATAAGATTTTCGGATTTTCCATTTCATTATCTTAGCCTAAACAAGAGCTTCTTTAAGGTCTTCTAGCTTCTTCATGCCAACAATTCTATTGATTTCCTCACCATCTTTAAAAACCAAAAATGTTGGCAATGCTGTAACGCCAAATTTAGTAGTTAATTCTTTTTGTGCTTCAGTGTCAACACTTACAATGTCTGCATCTACTTCGCCAGACAATGTTTCAAGAATTGGCATCATCATTTTGCAAGGCATACACCATTCAGCCCAAAAATCTACCAGCGTTACTCCGGTTCCAACCACTTCATCAAAATTATCTTTTGTTAATGCTTTCATCTTATCACCTCATGTAATTTTCATATTTGTCTAAATACGACTTACAAAAATCAACCATTTCTTTAATACTCTGACCTGTAGGGTGAAACGATGTTCTCAATTCTAAGTTGTCAGGGGAATTATCTGTTTTTATTCCATTTTTATGATGCACGGATTCACCAACACATAGAGGGCGACCAATAATTTCAGTCATGACCAAAACATGTGCGGCAACTTTGCCATTTTTATATGCATTAGGGTGTTCTGGTTTATAAAAATAGTGATATCCATCATTCGATATATGACCCATACCATTAGGTCGTTTTTTAGAATGGCTTACACCAACCTTTCCATGTTTTTTTAATCTTGCATAATGCATTGAACATAAACCACAACTTATTTTATGTTTTTCACAACCATCTACTTCACATTTTTCATAATCTTTGCATTTTTTAAGTGGAAAAGGTGACCCTACATCACCATTTTTTCGTAAACGAGCATAATGCATACCGCATAAATCTAAACTCTTTTTAAGTCTTTCGCAACCATCTATTTTACATTTTTTCATATAATTACATATGAACCTAAATATTAAAAATTGCTTTTATTATATTTTTTTAGCAATTTTTATTACCTATGGTCACTCGTAATTCTTCAATATCATCGTTTATCTTATTCCAAGCTTCTGGTTCAAATTCATCTTTGCGGTCTGTGAGTGCCTGAAACAAAAATTTTGCTTTATCAAAATATTTATTTGCATATTCTGGTTTGGTTAACATAAAATCTTTTACGTTTTGAAACCTATCTGCCAACTTGATAACTAATGCTTCAAGAGACTTATTACGGAACGATTTCAAATATTCCGCTTTTTCTTCAGGGGAATTTCCTTCGTATGTCAATTCGGCAACAATATCCGCAGCTTCTTGACCGATAACTTCTATCAATTCTTCCCACGTTATATCTGTATCTTCTTTGGTGTCATGAGTGGCGGATGCATCCATAGTTACAGGTGTAGCAAATCCCCATTCCCATACTCGTTTCATTACGGAAATCGGATGAACTATAAACGGAAGATGATAACCATTCCGTTCACCTTTTCTAACCTGATTTTTATGCCATTTTATAGCTAATTCTAGTGCCGTCATTTTCTTTACCACTTTCTTTTTCTTGACCAACTAGTTCCACAATCTTTCCAGCCATTTGGAGGTTCATGCATAACATATGTTTCTACTTCTAAATCAGGATGAGAAACAAGAGTGACCGGGATTCGCTTATACATAAAAGGAATTCCTTCAAGACGGTCTATACTCTTTTTACTTTTCTTATCGACTCGCCAAATTTCACCCTTTACACTTACTCCAGTAGAGGGGAATTCTACCATTGCGGGAAATGCACCACCATCAAATAATCGAAAATCAGGAGAGGTTTCTGCTACACCAAGAAATTCTTGGCCATCTAAAAAACGATGATTACCTAGCCCACGCTTTAACGTTCCATATACAAAAATTATATCCATATCATAATACCTTACCGAATCTAAACTGAATTTCTTTCTCGGCAGGTATTCTAACAAGTGCTTAGTGTTTTTGCAACAACTTTACATAATAAGAATAAATCTGTTTTAACAAAATCGACTTAGATTCTGAAGTATCTATTTGTTCATCCAGACTTTCTATACGAAGAAGAGTTTCCCTAACCACGCTTCTTGCCTCTCCCTCAATTTGAAAATAGTCCAAAGTATTATTTAAACAATCTATAATATGACTATCAGCCGGATTTTCCTGTGCTCTTTTAAGCAAATTTTCATATAAATTCATGCTGCAACCTCGCCCGATATAGACTTCTTCACCATATCAAGGTCAACAGTACATGTACTTCCAAGTGCTGGTATATCGAACATAAGTGGACTCATAACTTTTTCCACAACACTTCTCAAAGCTCTGGCACCAGTATTGAGTTTCTTTGCCACCGCCGCCATCTCACGAATTGCTGCTTCTTCAAACTCCAAACTTACTTTATCCATATTGAATAATTTTTGAAATTGTTTCAACAATGCTGTTTTAGGTTCTGTTAAAATTTTAACCAGTGATTCAATACTTAGTTCTTCTACGTAAGTGATAATAGGTAATCTACCAACAAATTCTGGAATCATACCGTAATGCCTCAAATCATCCGGTGTAATTTGAGAAAGATAATTCTTTTTATTTTTACTTCCATTCATCTTCTGTCTTTTGACTTCTGCATCAAAACCCATAGCAGATTTACCCAACCGTTTATTAACTACAGTTTCCAGTCCATTAAACGAACCCCCACAAATGAATAGAATATTTGATGTATCAAACTCAATGCATTGTTGTTCTGGATGTTTTCTTCCACCAGTAGGTGGAACATGACTAATGGTTCCCTCAATAATTTTCAAAAGTGATTGCTGGACTCCCTCTCCACTTACATCTCTTGTTATGGATAGATTACCACGAGATGATGCAATCTTATCAATTTCATCAATATACAAAATGCCCTTCTGAGCCAACTCAATATTTTGATTTGATTCCATTATCAGTCGCAAGAGAAGACTCTCAACATCATCTCCAACATATCCAGCTTCAGTGATTGATGTTGCATCACCAATGGCAAATGGTAGGTCAAGAAAATCAGCCATAGTTTTTGCAAGAAGAGTTTTTCCACAACCAGTTGGCCCAATTAATAGCACATTACTTTTTTCTAGTTCCACATCACGATAAGGGTCATCGTCCCCCATCTGTTCTGCCAATAACCTTTTATAATGATTAACAACAGCAATTGCCATTGTTCGCTTGGCCTCTTGCTGACCTATAATATACTCATCCATACGTTCTACGAGTTCTTTAGGAGCCGGGAGACGTGGTATCCTATTAACTTTTTTCTTCTTTTTGTCCGCAGCAAGAATTAATGAAACATTACTTGCACATTCCAAACAAATTCTAACAATTTTATCAGGTTGGTCTGCGGGGTGACCTTTTACTAGTGGCCCAACCTTCTGAGGGGTTTTACCACAAAAATTGCATGTATGAGTTTTTTTCTTACTTTTAGCCATAAAACAAACCTCTCCATATAATTACTACATAACACATTTAGTACACTGGTATTATAGGTAGTTCCAAGGACACTGTAAACCCAAAAAAAAAAGAAGCTTCCAACGGCGGGGGGAGACCGTTGAAAGCTTCAGGTTCCAGTCAGGAGGACCGTTGTTAAACTATCCTTCACCAACCGGGGGTATCGGTCAAAGCCGGGGGAAAACTTCAACCTTCAAACTATTATAGTGTCAAATCCTAAAAATGCAAGCAGAAAATTACTTTTTTACACGATACATCTTGTTCTCGTCTTTTACAACCTTCTTCAACTGCTGAAGTTTATTAAGACTCACATAAACGAGTTTAGACAAATCATCTTTAGTATTATATATTTTGACAACTTTAAGAACAATCTTGGTAAGTGTAAGCCCACGCTTACTGTTCTTTAAAATTTCAAGAACAATAGCATTAAGAGTTTTTGAATTCTTCACCTCTTTTGTGATACTTCCTTTTGGACGACCACGACCACGTTTGACTTTGATTTCTTTTGGACGTTTGACTTTATTAAGACTTCCTTTTGGACGACCACGACCACGTTTGACTTTGACTTCTTTTGGACGTTTGACTTTATTAAGACTTCCTTTTGGACGACCACGACCACGTTTTCGAACAATAGGAATGGACATCTTTTTAGGTGATTGTCCCTTATCACACCTTTTGATGTTTCTGTCAATCTCTGTAATTTTTTTGTTTATAGCTGAAACTTCAGTGCGATGATTTCTAGTGGCTTTTTTCAACGAAAGGTCAGCCGATTTAATTTCGCTCTCAGCCTCGCCCCGCATACGCAACAACGCAATTTTTATACTTTGAGACTCATCTAAGGTTGCCATATTTAACTCCTGTCTAGTAGCCCACAGTATAGTAAAAAAGTTGTTTTTGTAAACCACATATTCTAGGAAAACAGAGGATTTCCACTTACCCATTTCTCTAAAACACTAAATATATTATCGTCATTATTCAACACAACATCAGACATGCGAATCTTTTCATTTAACGCCATCTGACATTTTTCCCTTTTTATTAAATTATCCAATATAGCAGATGATGATTCATTGGGATATCTTTTGGAAAAATTTTCTAATCTTTTTGAAAATGAAAGCTTGATAAACCAAATAAAATCACAGAGTTTATCAAGACCTGTTTCTAAAAGTAAAGGTGCATCTAAAATTATGACGCCCTTTCTAGATTCTATAATGTTTTTTATTTGATTTGAAACAATAGGATGAACCAAAGTTTCTAAAAACCTTAACTCCCTTTCATCAGAAAAAACTACTGCTGCCACATCTGATGACAACTTTTTCCTTTCTAATTTGGTAAGACATAAGGAAATACAGTCATCATAAGAATTATCCAACCACTCTTCTTTTATGATATTAGGATGACTTATTCTCCAATGATTATGAAGGTGTTTTAGAACAGAAATCCTACGAAGAGCTTCATGTGCCAAACTATCTGCTTCTATCCAGTATGCCCCATTATTCATCAAAAATTTGGATATAGTACTTTTGCCACAAGCAATTCCACCAACCAAACCTATGACTTTATTGTTTACCATAACTGATATTCCAGATTATATTATCAATGGCTTTATCTCTCGCAAGAAATCATCGTGACACATTCCCCCCTTTATGAGACATCTATCAATAATATCTACGAGATTCTTAGAAAGAGAATAATGATACTCGATGTACTCGGTGCTTGTGTTAGTTTTTCGACAGGCCCATGCAGCAGATAACAAACGATTCTTTATTGACGACCCATCAACAATTCTTGTGCAGTTTTGACAAGTTGTAACTCCGTGACGTATTGGGGTATCCAACCAGCGACCGCAAAACGGACATATATCTATCATTACCTTATTTATGATGGTAACAACAAATTTTCATTCATCATTCAAGTTCATCAACCTACGAAACTCTTGTTGTGCAGCTTTATCATTAGTACTTATTTTAGTTGCACAACCCTGTATGAAAATACAAAGAACAATAATAACGATTAGTTTTCGCATTTTACCTATTCCTTTATTTGCCACGAAGACCTATCGGACGATGAAAAGTTTTTGGGTGCTTCAACTTTTCATATCGTTCCATCAGTTTTGCGATATCTCGCTCTCCACCCAACACACCATGCCGCCACCAATAATCCATCCATCCAGCAATATAATCATGATTTCCACTATCAATTATTCTCCTGAGAGAATTGATGTGATGTTTCTTGATTTTAGTAGGAGTAAGTTCCTTTGGTATTTCTTCACGCTGGGATTTGTCAAAATCTTTTATAGTGGCCTGCACGGGACGACTCGCCAATATTTCTTTTTGATTTTCAGTTGAAATTATTTTCTTCTTTGCACGTCTATGTCGATTTTTAGCTCGGTTATGTTCAACAGGCTTTCCTTCAACTGCTGCAAGCTCCATCTGTGCTTCGGCTACTTCTGCTGCCTCGTTTGCTTCAGCCAAATCAATATTATTTTTTTCCTGCAAAGCATGAAGTCTTTTGGCTGCAAGTTCTCTACTCTTTGCCAAAGCACCTTGTCTCTGCTTGGTGTCTTTTATCTTAGCAAGTTTAATTGCAACCGTTCTATTGATTTCATTTGCGGCCAACGCTGCAAATGTCTTTTTATCCAAACGAACCAACAAATCAGAATCACGAAGCCATGTTATGCTCTTACCCGTTACGCTCAAGATATCGTCATCAGACCATCTATGTTTTCTCCATGAACGAATTAGAGCAACCGTAGCTCCCTCTCCAATACCAACAGCACGGTCATTGGAAGAAAATGCGTGCTTGAATGCCGTCTTATCATCAATATCTTGCAGAATACGACATTCAATATATTCGTACAAATCCTGTGCTGGGACTTCTGTTTGAGAAGCAGGGTCCAAACATGGCTCTTTATTTGCCGTTAATAGGTCAATACATCGTTTTCTTCGTTCTCCATTCAGAAGAACCATTGGTTCACCCATCTTCACACCACGAAGCATGAGCGGATGATGCAATCCTTCTGTCCGAATCGCATTACGCAATTCGTCCATTTCTGTTTTGGACAACCCGTTCCCCGTCAAAACACCATTTACCATCGTGCGACGAGGATTACTAAAAGCCTCCATATCTTCAACTTCAACGGGTTCAGCGTATAAGATTAAACTTTTATGAACTCGAAAAAGATTTCCATGAAGATGCTGAATTTTATCGGCCTTCTTACTTTTGCTCATTTTGTGCGACTCCTTAATATTTTTTATTCAATTACCAATTACAACCACAACAACAATCTTCATCACCTTCTTCACATCCCTTTTTGATATAGGGGTGATTATCATAAGCGTATCTAAAAACATCCATGATTTCTGCCTCATAGATTGTAGATTTTCTAGAACCATTGATAAGAACAAGTCGAGCATCTTCTGGGTGTGGGTACAATTCAATACTATAAGTACCATACCTACTCAAAGAACTCTCAAATACGTTAATGTACTGCATCCCTTCCCCATTAGCACGGACAAACGGTATAAAGTCTACAATCCCTCGCTCTCCAACTCCAAGCTGTTCTTCAAAAGGTTTATTCTGGTCAAACTTTACCCCTACACACAATTGTTTAGTTTGAACGACATAACCACCTTGATGAACATTAGGATAATTTTTGTACAACCAGTCTACAATAATTTTCTGCCATTTCCCTTGAAATGTTGTCCAATTGATACTCATTATCTTTTCAATGGTAATTCCATCCTCAAAAAGATAATCATATTCAAGGTTCAGAACTTTCTTTCTTAGACCTACCACATAACTACACTTGCCATTGTACTTCTTTCGAAGGACGGCGAACTCAGCCTCATGTTTAACGAGCCTATCTTGGAGAACTTTCAATTCTTTCTTTTGTTTCTCAGTCATATCGCTTCTCTAAAATTGATAATTATTACTAGGTTTCCGACAGCGAATCTGCCATGATACCTCATGTTCTCTTCCCCCAACAGAATCTAACTTGGAATCGCCACGCTTTAAAACAAGACCTTCAATTTCATCACAATGAAGGAACTGATTATATCGAGCCACTAAATCAGTGAAAAATGTTTGAGCCATCCAAATATGCTCTGTCACCTGAAGAGCAATTCCATGAGCGGGTTCAAGAACCGTAGGATTATTACAGATATCTGCAAGCATTTCTATTCGCTGTAACAACGTGGGGCCATGGAAAAGATGCTTCCCAATAAACAAGACATCAAAAAGAATGATTCGATGTTTGTAATTCTTGTCTTTCGTCTTTCTATTCAAAAGTTCGCTATCGAACCAATAATCTTTATTGGCTAACGAAAGACTTTTGAATTCTTCTGCAATCTTGGCAGGAAGAACATAATCCCCATGCGGCGCACCCTTTCGGCCAAACACTTGGGCTTCTCCGTCAGCAGGAATAAAGACTGGATTTCTCTGGCCATTGAACTTCAACTGCCCAACCCACTTAGGGTCAGCGTCATATTTCGGTAGCTTCCCCGGAACTATCCGATGCTTCGGTCTTGGAGGGTACAATATTCTCATGCTGATATTGTAGGTGGGTATATGATAGTTGTAAAGTTCTTTTTATTTGCGGTCCCCGGCTCGTGGCATGTACCGATAATAAAGAAACTTGTCTCTGTCGCAACTATATTCACATCCCCTACAAATGAAAGGTTCTTCTTTTGTAAGAGATGCTTTTAACACCTTGTTATGAGTGTCACTTGTAAATAAGGATTCATATTCTATTTCTAGTAAATTACCCATTGGGTATTCTAATCCATAATCCATACAACATATAACAACATCACAATTTGGAAGCATGATATTACGATTAAATTTATTTTTATAAAATCCCATTTTACATGTTATTTGTCCTGTCATGCATACCGAGGGCTTAAACGATAATAAACCACCCCTAGTAACCAACATGTTTTCTTTATCGGCCATACGCATTGTTTGAATATGAGGTATTTCAGATTTTAACGATGATATAACTTTCTCATAAGCTTCTGTTTTTTTCAGAGTAAAATATTTATCGTCTGGCAAATGTAACATAAAAGTTTCAAATTTTATGTCTTTAATTTTCTGAACATCTTCTAGAGTCATCCCTACAGCAGTTGTGTAAAGATTCATTTTGTGACTTTTATTAGCCTCAATAATCATCTCGGCACAATTTCTATTTATGAACGGCTCACTAAACCCAGCAAACCCTATTATCACATTTGTTGGTATTTTTTTTAATACCTTTTTGAAATTTTCAAGTGATAATACCTTTTCCCCTTTATAAACTTCTGATAATTTAGCTTGCGGACAAACACTACAGTTATTAGGACATGGTAGTTTAGTTGTTATTTCAAACATCCCTGTTAACTTTTCGCCCGTTCTCAACTCTCTATGCACAGATGTTTTTAACAATTTTAACATATTTTAATATAGTGTTAAATTTATCAATCGTAGCCGCAATATCCAGCGTAATGGTGTTGTTGAGTACCTGTCACAGTACCAGTCTCTTCTTCTGTAGGACATACTATCTCACCACAGAAACCACATACAAGATTCATATCTTTATCAAAATAAAATCCTTGTTCCAACGGAATTACGTTATCACAATGTTTACAAGTTCTTGGTTTTGGCACAAGATATTTCCTTTATAACAAACACCCACCATGCTGATGCATAGCCTTTGCTAAATTAGTACTAGTTGTTTCTTTTTCTTCCTCTGTAGGGCATAAAACCTTACCACAGGTTCCACATATAAGATTTAAATCTTTATCGTAATAAAACCCTCGCTCCAAAGGAACTACAGTTTTACAATGTTTACAAGTTCTTGGTTTCATTAAAGTAGTGTACCAAAAAAAACAAGAATTGCAAGAAGTTTACTGAATAATCTTGCCGCCTTGAGCTACTTCTGCTACTACGCCCGTAAGAGGTATGGGAGTAGTAGGAACCCAATTTTTAAGTTTGTTGCTGAAAAATGGTTTTGCACCAACGGCCCTGTTGACCGCTAACGTAATGTGTTTTATCTGATTTGAACTAGGAATATTTGTTTCAACTCCTACGGCCATTATGCCCATAGTTTCATCCTGAGCCAACGTATTCGCAACTAATTGTACCTCAGTGCCAAGCAAAGATGCTGCTGGGCCTTTCTCTGCCGCTCCCATATTTATCGTCATGTGATGTGCAAATTCCTCCCAGCCAGCAGGAATGGGAATCACACTCAATAATTTGGCTCTAGAGTCCTCATTAAGAACAATAGCGGTATATGATGGTTTCATTTGTTGTGCCAACTCGTAAAAATTCATGATAACTTATCTAGTGAATAACTCCTGAATTCTTTAAATATCCAATAATAATAATGATTATAAATGAAAAGAAAAACAACCATGCTGCTCTTTTGTACGAATTGCTAATTCTCAATTGTTTTTCGATTCTATCTAATGGTGATAATTTCTTTTTCTTTTTCATTATGTTACCCAAAGAGTGGTTTCTTGTTTCTTCATTATAGAACCACCGGGAATTTTGTAAAGAGGAGACTCAAAATTTTGCCATCTTTTTGTAACCCATCTGCGTATATACCAATATGGATAAAGATACACAATTAATCAATAAAAAAGAAGCTGCTAAAATTCTTGGAATCGGTATCAATACAGTTAATTCTTGGGTAAAGAGAAACATAATCAAACCAATAGTAGAACCGGGCAAGAGAAATAAGTATGTCAAAAAAGACATAGAAACACTCGCCAAAAATGTTCCCAATCTTAAAAAGGGATGTGGATTATATGATATTATTGGTGCCAAATTTGGAAAATTAACAGTTATTAAAAGAGCACCAAATAGGAATACTCGACAATCTTGGTGGCTATGTAGATGCGAATGCGGAAATGAAAAAGAAATTAGAGGCTTAAAACTTGTGCGTGGACATACAAAATCATGTGGATGTTTGGTCCATGAACCTTCTCATAATTTTACCGGATGTGGTAAACTCAGTGGTACATATTGGGCTAGAGTAAAAAGACACGCCAAAAATAGGAACTTAGAAATTAAAGTTTCTATTAAAGAAGCATGGAAGGTATTTGAAAAACAAAATGGAAAATGTGCCTTATCAGGATTGCCCATATGTCTAAAAAGAAATTTACAATTAGCATATAAAGAAGAAAAACAAACCGCATCCCTTGATAGAATTAATTCTAGCATCGGATATTACATAGATAATATTCAATGGGTTCATGTTGACGTACAAAAAATGAAAATGAATCTACCCGAAGATAGATTCATTTTCTTATGTGAATCAATTTTTAAAACTTGTTCTTAGAACAAATTTTGGTTGCATACGGTTACGGCAGCGACGTATCCTCCGCTGCTCGGATTGCATAACGCATTTAGCTTTGAACAATTAGGATACATTAATCTCCAACTAACGTAATCGTATGCATCGGTCCCAGTTGAGTCCGTATATTTGCATCTAATGCCTTCTGTAGCGTCATCTACAATTACCCCAGATATATTATAAGTGTTTTGTACTGTTGCCATTTTTTCTCCCCTAAAAGGTCTAACAACTTATTTATGCTTACCATATAAATTCTTTATATCGTTTTCACACTTTTCTCTATTTCCTTCTATAATACTTGCAAAATTTTTATCTTTTATACAGAGTTGTTTTTTAGTAGCTCCTCCTTCATGATAAACCCAGCTTCTCCCACAGATAGCTTGTTTAAAACCATGATAATTCATACGATAAGCAAGTTCTTCGTCTTCATATCCTATAGGGTAATAATTCTTTATAAAACCACCAATATTAGCAAATAACTCTCTGTGACACATTGTACAATAAAGAGGAAGAAATCCATCTCTCACATTTTGTAATATGATATCAGGATTTTTATCCGTTTTGGCACTCTTCAATCTTTTAAATCCTTCGCCGGGATTATTAGAACGAGCAGAAATCATTCGTACATTATTTTTTTTAAGATTAAGTAAACTTTTACCCATTTGCATGAGCCAGTTTATATCCTCTACTTTACAATCTGAATGTAAAAACACAACCCACGGTTGTTGTGTTCTCTCAAAGCCAATTTTTAGTGCTCCCCCAAACCCTACATGCTTATCAGAACGAATTGCATTGACTTGAGGGACATTAGACATTTCATTTATAAAATTTTTATTTTTGGAAGCATCATCAACCAGACAAATCTCATAGGGATTACTTCTTGTAGCAAATAATATACTTTTCACTAACCGACTTACTTTCTCATAACATCCATGAAAAGGTATAATAATACTTACTGGTGAACTGTTAAACCCTCCGTAAATCATAGGTTTAGATTTTTTTATTATTGTTTCAGGCATCTGTCTCCATATTGGAATATACTTTTATAATATATTCGTGTAACTTCTCCGCTTTTCTAAAATGTACAAATGAACATCTCGGGTGATTTTTACACATTTTTTTCAAAGATTTATCGTATCCACTTCCAATCCCACATAAAGAAAAAGAACAATCATTTTTGTTCTTCAAATCATATCTTAATCCCATTTTTAGACTATGTTCTAATGAGGGAGCATATCTATCTGTAATAAAAAAGATGTGTCTATGTGCTGCTGGTGGCCCTTCTACAACAAAAATAGTATCTTTTATCGCATCTTGTATTTTGTATTCCACTGGATTTAAATAAGAAACAATTTGACTTATTTCTTCGTTTGATGAAAGTAGCTCTAAATCTCTTTCGGGATGATGCAGATAAGCTGTATCTTCTTCTTTAAACGGTGCTATAGATTGAATTACTTCCTTCTTTATTGCTTCCGTAGAATTTGTAGCTACTTGGAAAACGAATCCTAATACTTTAACTTTATATAAAATGTCCACAAATTAGAATAGTTATAACTAAATAACTCTTGAGGTATAAAATGAAATTTTCAACATGGTTAGAAAATATAACACCTATTTCAAAAGAAGAACTTTTCTTGGATATGAAAAGAGCAATAGAAGACATAAATCAGGACGCTATAATGGGTCGCATACATGTTAGTGGCACCTCTCAAGGATTAGAACGATGTCGTAAATTAGGAAGAATATTAAGGAATTTTGAGGCATAAAAGGAGAATTTCATTTAGGGTATAAATCTTCTTGGGAATCTTCATATCATGAAACTTCAGTAGATGGTTTAATAGAACATATTATGCAACATGGTTTTTAATCTACCCATCTAACTTTATTGCCTCTTATGTCATAATGGACAAATCCCTTATCAACATACAAACCAAGACCACCTTGAGCCATCTTGCCCTTTGCAATTAATTTCTCAATCAATGCGTGTACGTCAGTAGGACTAACGCCTTTAATTCTTATATCAGCCGCTTTTCCAAATAAGTGTTGACTATTATCTTCGCCCCCAACATTAGAATTATGTTCTGGTGAACGATAACCACTTGTTAATGCCATCGGACGACCACCAGCGGCCTCTCTAAGAACTTCCAAATTTTTAGCTAATTTTAAAATATTAGCTTTATATTTATTTGGAGTTGGACTTCCATCTTTACTCCCGAATTCACTCCAACTGAAATTAGGAGTAACTTTTCCAGAAGTTTCAGTTCTTTCTGGAGTTCTCTCCGGTTCAGAGCGTTTCGGTTCAATTGATTTTATTTTTGGTTGTCGTGCAACATCCGGTTTTCGTTCATCCGGTCTTACTAAGGCAGATGGGGTTTTTTGTGGTTCTGATTTTGACAATTGATTTACTATGCCTAATCCAGAAGCAGCCGCAGCTATAGGCAGAGCCGCACCCAACGCCGCTTTTCTCCAACTCCACTCTTCATTCATAGAGTCTTCTTCCATTCGACAACATAATTCATAAAAATTCAATGACATACATGTTATTTATGTATCTCAACTAGAAATTACGTAGGACTTATCCCGCTAACTTTTCGTCTTTCTTCCATTTCTTTTTTTTTCATATAATCAGCAACATTTACATCGTATTTCGCTATTCCCTTGGGGAGCAATATAGCCCCTTCATATTCCCAATCATATTTCATTGTTCTTACAGGGTAAACCTGTCATTCTGCTAACACAATAAGGACAATGTGCGTTACAAGAATCGCCACCGACAACTAAGCTCATGGTTTGTATTTTCATGATTTTTCCTTTAACAACTTAGCCCAAGCATAAGATGTAACAAATACGACAAAACAAGTCCAAGTTTGCCAAGTAAGATGTCTTAACATACACCAATCATGAATTTTACCAGCATAATCCATATGTGCCAAAACACCCGTTGCAGCAAGACTCATGAACGCTATACAATATAAAAACATTCTCATCATACGATTTCCTTTTACCACACAATTAATTTCGATATTTCTACTTGTTCGGCACGACGAACAATCCACTCATCTCTACCCAGATAATCATGCCACGCTCCCGACAATTTTCCACTTCTAGCGTGCAAACTGTCGAATTGTTCATTTTCTGGCTTTTGCATTTTTTCAACTATTTCTAGTTCTTTGCAATTTCCAAGGGCTACTCTTACGGCCAGCACAATATTATTAGTGTAATTTAGTGCTTTGTCCATTCGACCAACGTAAATGCCATCTCCCAACATACCATAACCATGTTTAGGTATTAGCCCACGTTGAACTATGGATGGAAGAGACCACAAGTTAGTTCCATGGTAAAAATTTCTTATTGCGTATGGTTTTCCTTCTTTTTTAAATCTTTCAGCCACACGCTTTATTTTATTCCCTTTAGTGGGGAAATCAACAACCATATATCCATTGTGATTGTAAGGTTCGGCGTCTCGAAAATAAGCAGCCATTTTTGCATTTGTCTTTTCTATGCAATTAGCCACCCTTTCCAATGTGTCCTCGAATTTCTGTTTTGTTTTTTCTTTTTTCTCTTTCTTAGTATCCCCAAATTGGGTGAAAGTGAAACCTTTTTCCCACAAAGCAATAGCTTTATCAACGGATTCTGGCACTGCTGACAAGGTGATAGATTTTTCCCCTTTTACCATATTAAAAGAACCACCACGTCCTCCTGCAAAGAGAACAAGGTGGTTCGCTTTTTTCCATTTTACCACAGTTGCTAAATCAGTGGTAGTCTGTACAATTCCCCCAAGCGGCTTTATAGAGAACGAGATTTTTGGTCTGTATATGGACAACATTATTTACCAATTCCTCTGACTATATTCGAAAGACCTTTGAAAACACATATAACTAGGCGACAAACAAACCAAACAGCCCATCCAATCATAAACGGCAAAAGGATAAACCGATATAGAGATGGCATCATCCAACCATAAAAACCAACCAGCACAAGGAGAATGCCCATCATTAATGTTAACTTTACAAACTCAGACTGAGGAATTACCCCAGACGTTTTTATAATTTCTAACATTTTTTTCATAGCTACCTCCGCTACATGTACATCTTAATTAACTCATGTCAAATTCACATTGCTCATACCATGATTCTAAAACTGCATATGTAGTGCCATTCGTCATTGGTGCAACTACTTCTTCAATCTCATTCATCCAACCTGTATTCCCGTGTTGTATGTTCCACCAATGATATTCTTTTGGGAGAAAATATTTTGAATCACCTTTAACTATGATAAACTTTTCTCCAACTTCTAATGGGACATGTTTCCCATTTCTGAAAATTGTGGTCGGAGATTTAACTGGGATATCAACATATCCATTGAAAACAGTTGTCACTAATTCTAGCATAATATTACCTCACACAGCCAACGCCAAATCCGTGGAAGATTGCATTTCAACAATGTACAATATGGTAACATCGTCAAGAGCTAGTGATGGGTGTGGACTCCAATATCCCGCATCTTGTTTGCACACCTTACCTACACTTACCGCAATCTGTTGCAATAATGTATTTGCCTCTTTCAAAGAAAAAGGCCCATATACTATTGGAGGGTTATTCTCAGGTCGTAAAATTATAGCTGCCGTTTTCTCTTCAGGCATTATTCTTTCCTTTCAATTTAACAGCCATTCCTATCAATATTTCTGCGAGACTAATAGAAGCTCTAGCTGCTATTCGCAATTGCGCAGCAGCTTTTTCGTCCTCTCCAGACTTCATAAACGTACCAGCATTTGTCATATGTTGTGACACTCTAGCTACTGTTTTTTCCGTTTTATTCGTTATCAATTCTGCTTCTTTCAGCATCAATATCGTTTAATAGTGATTGGCAACAATCACAAGTGATTACTCCATCTATCCTATTCTCATTTCCCGGTTTTCCACCTTTTGCCCCTAAACAAAATTGACATTTATCTCTTTTTTGGTCCTGTTTTAGTTTATTCTGTTTGGGTCTGGGCGGCGGGGCAAAGATGAGAATTATTAAAAATAAAAATACTAATGTCGCAACAATACCCAATATAAATATACCAAATGACTTCATCGGGTGGAAAATAACCAATGCGCATAAAATAAGACATCCGCATATCAAACAAGCTCTTCTCATCAGTTTCAATTCATTCAATTTTCTTATCCTCTAAACATTGGGTCTCTTGGTCGTATTTCCCATAATCTTATGGGTTTTTTAGGTGTAATGGCTTTGCATAACGCAAGTGCAATTCTCATGGTTTTTCTGTCGTTTACACCCAATTTTCTCAGTCTATTTCGAAGCACCTTATCATTCATTTCTTCTTCCTTTCTTCTCCTTGAATCCTCCATTTTTCAAGTTGTTTTGCTCTTTTTTCTGCTTCTTCTTTGAGTTCTTTTCGAAGTTCAGCCAACTTCTTCTGAGGCATTTCTGCAAATGCCTTTGTTAAGAATTTAGAAAGATTATACTCTGTAGGTAATTCAGGATACCAAGTACAACCGCATTTATCACATTTGTACGTAATTTCTAATGTGGAAGAAGTTCCGCCGAAGTAAGGTTCATCAACCGCTTCAACAGTAACTATAATATTTCCACCACATGGTTTAGCATCCTTTGGGGGAATCTGAGACTCAAAGCCTTTAAATCCATCAGGCAACTCATCCCATTTACACACCAAAGAGTCAATCATGAGCATAGGTTTAAAAAACTTCAGCTTAACCTTGCCTTTTTTTCCTACTACAACCTTGCCTTTTTTCCCAATTACTTCAGTAATTAAGTTGTCACATTTCATTATAACACCATCCTAAAGGTTCCACCCTGACATTATAGGTTTAATCCTTGGATTGTAAAGACTCACTTGCGGAGTACCCGTAGTCGCCTTTTCTCCCGTTCTATGAAAGACTGAGTATCATCAAGTATTTCAGGCATTGAAGGCACCCTTCGTTCGCAACCACCTTCCACATCTTTTCTTGCTATTGATTTCATGATGTCGGCTATTTCAAATAGTCCTTCAGGACCAAATTTAGAATGCCATGAATCTATCACAGAAATAATAGTTTGATTTTCAACTAATGTAAAATTTGTTTTAGGGTGGCCTCTTTCCCAGTCAACAATTCCTTCAATAATTTCTTGTACATCTTTTTCTATCATTTTCTTGCTTCCCAGCAAACAGGACACTTACAGTCTGCATCAATAAATGATGCCCATTGCCAATGCAATATCTGCTGCTGTCTTTTTATTGTTGCATTACTACAACCTAATAGACCAAGACCAAACAACACAAAGAGCATGATTACTGCTATTTTTTTCATAATATTATCCCAGTAGTTTCCTGTTTTGCTCAATGATTTCTGAAACTTGTCTCAATGCCGTAACAGCCGCATCTGGATTTACGATACACTTATCCAAACTTCCATAATGCATTTCCAAGCATTCCAAAAGAAGATTCTTTATTTTACCTTCATCCGGTCCCCAAGGGAGCTTGCTCTCTGCATAGACCTTTTCCAACTGAGCTTCTTTTTCCGTAGCCCATGCTGCTACGTCTTTAAAAGACATTTCTCCACGCCGGATTGCCTTTAGCTGTTCCCGATTTCGCTGCAAATCAATATCTCTGTGAACTAGAATTTGTTCCACCTCATCCAACAATCTCACAACATGATATAAAAATTTGACATCCACATTGAAAGTTTTTCTACTCGTAAATCTTTTGCTTTTACCTAGACCTACTTCAAACATTTCGTGATATGAAATAAGCTCTTCATCTGATGTTTTTTCAAACACTTCAAGCGAACCCCTCTCTTCCATTTCTTTTTTCACATCATCCAAAGTTGTATTGTGAGGAATTCCTCTTTCATCTTCAAACCTTCTTATGTTTTGAACAAGTTCATTTTTTTCTCCTGTGTTTAACGCCTTGTTCAATTGCGAATATGAATAACTTTTAAATTTAATCCATGCACCTTTGTGAAGAAATTCTTTTCTGAATTCACGAACTCGTTCACCAATCTGTGTGATATGAAGAACACAATTACGAGGAGTAAACAAAGACGAGACCATATTTGGATTGCACTCCATACACAAATGAAAATATCTAACAATGTTGTAAATGGTCAAATCATACTCTTTGCCATCTGTTTTAATATGATGTTGTTGGTACTGATTAAACCTCTTTTTTTGTCTTCCAAACCCTTCTATGTCACCAGCGAGATGAGAGAAAATCATATCACGAGGTGGAATTCCAAACCCATAAATATCATAATCTGAGCCATCAACCGAGGTGCCATTTGCAACCGAGCCAACTATTGTTTCATAATGAACATTGGTTGGTAGGAACTTAGGGGGATGAATCAACCCTTTATCTGTCAATATTTTTAATGTACTAGGCATGACACCATTATAGTCTTCAACCCTAGTTTGTAAACCTTTTTTTACTTAGTTTAAATTTGTGTTCACACCATTTTCTTTTAATTCTTGTAAGGCGAAATCTTTTAACTGACTAAGTTTGAGTTTATGTGTAGGTGCAAGTAATATTATGTTTTTTTCTTTAAGAACTTTTCTTTTTATTTTATCGTGTTCAACTGTCTGTTTAAACTTATTTGTTCGTTTATTCCAATGCTTGATATATTCAAAATGTTGTCTTCCTTGATATTCAAAAGCTATACTTAATTCTTCGTTAAAACCATCAAGTTCTAATCTGTTACCCTTTTTATTAATTAACCATTTAGGTCTAATTTTTTTAAACGATTTATTAAATATATCTTCTAAAACATTTCTAAACTTCTTTTCAGCATAACTTCCACTACAATAAGGACACCAACTCCCATTGGTTTTAATGTTTCCATAAGTAGCTTTCCAAACATGTCCTTCTTCACATCTCCATAATAATTTTGTTTTTGCATTAACATACTCTTGCTCTTGAGATAAACAAACACCATTGTTTAAAGACGCTACTTTATTTAATTCATCATATGGTAATCTCTGAGAATCTTGAGCACATTTTGCGCACCAACTACCTCTTAAAACATCTTGAAAAGTAACAATCCATTTATGCCCTTTATCGCATTCCCACAATAATTTATCTGTGCTATTATTTAACTCAGTGCTAAGGCATTTTCCACCTTTTTGATTAGCTATATTCTTGGCATCTTCTAATCTATATTTAGTCGGTCTTTTATTACAACATTTTCGACACCAACTCGAATGATTGATTATACTACTTGCAGAAGTTTCCCACCTATGACCCTTACTACATTCCCATAACATTTTTTTCGTAGAATCAACATATTCTTCAGATAAACATTTTCCACCTTTTTCCACAGCAAATTTTTGAATCTCTTCTAAAGTATATTTTCTCATAGTGGTTTATCCCTTTTATTTATATATTCAGAAGAAACACTAATTTGCTGCTAATCCAATAATTGTTTCATAGTATAATATATAGTAAATTAGAGATTTTTACTCTCATACAAGAGTACATAACATAGGCATTTACGAAAGGTAAAAAATGAAAAACATCTTAATTACAGTTTTAATGTTTGCTTCTCTTTGTTTGATGGGATGTGGCAAAATCAGGCACAGTTCCACAAGATATCCCACTAGGCATCCGCATTACAATAGATATCGAACGCCAAGTAGAACATATCATAATTATCACAATTATAGAACACCGAGTAGGCATCATAGACCTAGTATGTATCATAGAACACCAAGCAGACACCCTAGCAGAACACCAAGCAGAACACCAAGCAGACACCCTAGCAGAACACCAAGCAGACACTAATTAAATAGAATAGGGCTAGGCATCACGCCTAGCCCTATTTTCTAGTCTGTTTTTGCATCGGGCATTGTTTTGTCTAAGAATTTTCGTCCTTGAGGAGTAGGACGACTAAATTCAATTTTCGCTTTTGGGAAATCTTGTTTTAACGCCTGAATCATTTTGGAGTTAATAGAGTTTCTTTTGAAGGGTGGTCTGACTGTCATCATGTCGATATAAATAACTTCATCATTAGTAGTTCCCTCAATAACTCCTAATATTTTATCGGTGCCTTGAACAACTTTTGTTTTGTTACCAACTGTCATTTCTCTTGGTTGGTCAGAACCTTTTTTGAAAAATGCTCTTTTCCAAATATCAGTTATTGGGCTTCCCCCACTGTGGATAGTTCCTTGAGGAACCATAAGCATCGGTATTTCATGATTTTTCATTTCTTCGGCAGATTCTTCTGAATCCATGAAATAAACCCAAGTTTTTCCATCTTCAAAGAATCCCACACTACCTTCTTTGGCTGGTGGAACCCTGAAAACTACCAAGTTATTTTGTATAGCATCAACATCAAGTTCTTTTAATGGCTGGTCATCTGCCAGCACAGATTTATTAGAACCTATAGATATGACAGGGATTTCATTCAATAACCATTCTTTAAACTTCATACCTTATATATGAAGATTAAAATGCTTTTGCCGTTCTTGTTTGCTCTGCATTATCATTAGCATTTATAACCAAAAAAATGATGCTCCTTATCGCAAACGTAATGAACAATACCTTCATCATACGTTTTCCAGCTACCTGTTATTTTGGCCTCTTGAACCACTAAATCGCCAGATTTAACAGATGTTATTACTTTACTATTACAATAAGGACAATTCATTGCTTATCACCAAGCGTATACAATCTGGTGCCTTTTGGTTGATTACTAAGAAAGAATCTATTCCACCACACAGCACCAGTTTTGACATGCTCCATTCCCACGATTAACTGCTTTCTGATAGATGTGTCCAAATGCCAAAGTCTTCTTCTTCCCAAAGACCAATAAGCTCCATCACCTCTTGGAGTTCTTGTTTAATCGACTCTACATCAACGTTCTGTTTGGCAAATCGTCCATTAGACTCACTTTCTGCAAGCAATCCAATAAAACATGAGTCCGAATGTTGGATTTCAATAAGTCTAAAGACTTCACCAACAATGTTATCATTTTCCTGAGCCGCATCATAAAAATCTTTTCTAACCTTACGGTCTTTCCACATCATCTTTCCACATTCAGAACAAAATTTCTTATCTGTTTCTTTATGTTGGCAACAACGTACAGGTCTGTTCTCGTAAAGTTGATTTTTATCTATCTTTACGCCTATAATAGTTTGTGCTGTAGCATCGTATCCCATAATCTTTATCCTTTAAAACCACCCTATAAATTTAGCACCACAGACAATTCCCAAACCAAATATAATGGACAACAATATGTTGACCATTATATTAGTTATCTGCTCTAATTTGTCCATTCTAGTCACTAGATTCTTAATCGCCGCCCTAGTCGTTCCCGCAACTCTGCTTCCCATCGCTTTCGTTCTCTTGCTGAAAAGACCTCTCGACCACAAGAATTACATTGAGCAATTTTGGCATCCTTAATAACAAAAGGAATTCCATTTACTTTGGTAGTATGTTCTACCGTATTCACTACCAACTTGCCATCTTTACAGTATGGGCATGGGCCTTTATACATTAAAAAAACCTCTCCAAAGACAAATACTTGCCAGCACTATTGCAATTGTTGCAATGATTGCCAATACAGTAGGGTCTAAATCATACCATTTTCGTTTTTGTTCAGCCATCTTTGAATGTCCATGTACTCGTGGTTCAGGGAAAATTTTTTTCAAAACTGCATTTGCCATAGCGATGAATATCCAAGCTAATGCAAAACAAAATACAACTGTGAATGCACCAAGACATGTAGAAATTATAGTAAATGTAATTTCCCATGAAAAAGAACTAAAGAGCCATTCATAAAGTATCATTGAAACGGGAATTGTTGCCAACCCAAGCACGATGTACGGAAGTAATTGTACTAAAATGGCCTTCATTATAGGCAATTTAAGACGAGGCTCGGGCGGCAGGGGATGAGGAAGGTCATCTCCGACCTCATCTTCTTCCCGTATCAGAGAATTTACCCATTCTGTAACATCTTCTTCTGGCATATCATCCTTAGCAGAAGTATAGAGACGCTTCGCATCACTAATTGACGGAGGTTTTTGAAAAGGAATATAGCTCATTTTTTTTTAGCCTATATTCAACAATTCAGGCTCTATTTCTTCCCAAGGAAATCCATCACGGCCAAAGTGACCGCCTGAAGCGGTTGCTTGATAAATGGGCCTTCGTAAATCTAATCTGTCGATGATTCCTTTCGGGGACAAATCAACATCCTTGAACAAATCATTCCAATCTTCGCCATTCACTATGACACGTACAGAAACAGGCTGTACGACACCAATAGCATAGGCAAGTTGCACCTGCGCTCTACCACCTGTCGTAGCCACGATATTCTTTGCCAAAAACCGTGCCATGTATGCGGCGCTGCGGTCAACCTTTGTTGGGTCTTTTCCGCTAAACGCACCGCCACCAATCGGACAATCTGAACCGTAGTTGTCCACAACCAACTTGCGGCCCGTCAATCCACTATCTGCCGCAGGACCACCTTGAGTCCAAAGTCCTGCCGGATTTATGATTAATTTACTATTTTCATCGAAAAGCCCACACCCATTCAGAGATTCACATTTTTTCAAAATATTATGTCGCACATATCCCTGAAGGTCACCCATTGTCACCATGGTTTTGTGACAAGTGGAAACTACGACAGTATCAATATGAATAGGAACCCCATCTTCATAACGAACTGTCACTTGGCTTTTAGCATCAGGAAGAAGTATAGTCTCTTCTTTCTCTCTATCCTTCTCCAATTCGTTAATAATTTCAAACGCAAGGTGATGTGTCATCGGCATGAGAACGGGACTTTGAACCTCGTCGCAAGCGAAACCAAACATCATGCCTTGGTCACCCGCACCCAATACGCCATCTTCTTTTGTGATGCCACCGCTGATTTCGCCCGATTGTTTATGAAGTTTGTTCAATATATCAATCGTGTTCCCATCGTACCCCGATTCCTCGCCATTGTAACCAATATCGCAAAGGGTCTTACGTACAATTGGTTCTATGGCTATTTCTTCGGCGCAGGTAATTTCACCCATTACTAGGACCAAATCGCTGCACACGGCAACCTCGCAAGCTACACGAGCCATTGGGTCAACACGTAGGTGGGCATCCAGAATTGCATCAGAAATCTGGTCTGCCACTTTGTCGGGGTGTCCATCAGACACTGCTTCCGTAGTCCATAAGTTCATAATCTGTCCTTTCATTTGACAGACCATATTATACGACTTTTTGAAGATTTGTAAACAAGTTTAGAGGTGACTTCTTAAGGGATATTGGTGGAAATGTGTAAAATGATATGAGCTAAAGGTTTAGATTGGATTTCCAATCACCAGCTTCTTCATCCCAGTCATCATCGTCATCATCCTGTTCTTGTGGAACCATAGTGCCAGTGGCGGGAACCCATAAAATAACCACCTCTAGCTGCCCAGTCTCGTAATAGCCGCCTGAATATCCAGCTTTTTTTACCACAGATATATAACTATCAAGATTCCACGGTTGTACTTGAGCCTTCATCCCATTTGGGTCTTCTTCCAAAGGATAAATTTTATCCGCTGGCATCTCTACCTTATACAAAAAATCAGTAGAAATTCCGACATCTTGATGAACATTTTGTGGGTCTACATAATAAAAAACTCTAGGAGTTCCAGCAGCCCTCAACTCAGACATGGAATATTGATGAGGACGTTTAGAAGCCTCAGAAGGGTTTAATTTAACATTCCCTCTTCGATTAGGTTTTAAATCAGTATAATGATACAATGTCACCATCCCGTTTTTTATAAAACGAGATAACCCTCCAGCCGATTCTAACCATATACGAAAATCCATACCATATTTATGTAATCACAATTGAAAATTCCCCTCAATCCTGTTTCTTTCCACTTTGTTCCATCGGTTTTCCAGAATTTCTATTAAATTTTTCGTGTCCTTAGACTCTTCGAAAAACCATAAAAACTGGTTTATATCCATAGATAATTTAGAAGATAACTTAGCGACTACAAGTGCTTGTTTTTTCTTAATCCCATTATACAAACAGAAATGCAGAATCTCTTCTGCATTTCTGATGTACTCTTCTTTTGCTTCCCTGTCATGTTTTTCTGAACGAGTTTCCACACAGGGATTATACTTCTTTTACTTCTTTAAGTCAAATATTTAATTTTGACTTTGGTACATCACCTTCTTTCGGGCCATAAGCCTCTCTAGCATAATTGCTATAAATATTATAACTATTGTTTTCAAAAAGAAAAGAAAAAATTATTATTCTTCGTTGTCATTCTGAAGCTCTACTTCATAATACATATCCGAAACAAATTGTTCCCAACATTTATATTCAAGCTTATTATTTTTAATTACCGAATATTTCGGTTTTTCAGGAATACTAAGAAGCTTCATGCCAGCTTGTTCGGGTGTTCTATTAGCCTTCTTACTATTACACTCTATGCAAGACAAAACAATATTTTCCCATGTAGTCTTTCCGCCAAAATATTTAGGACATACATGGTCCAAATTAAGATTTTTTACTCCGGGTCTGCAACCACAATATTGACAACGATTCTTATCTCTTTTATACAAAGCACGACGATTGAAATTCATACCGTGAGTAGGCATCTTATCATAACGGCTCAATGCAATTACTTTCGGCAGACGAATCTTACGTCCACGACCTGCAAGGATAATTTCATCCTCATTTTCTGGACGAAGATTGCTCCAATCAGACCAGTTATATTTCTCAAAACTCGTTGGATTAAGGTCAACACCTTCAATCAACTCAGGATATACCACGTCAATTACGTGTGCTTTAGGCGTACCATCCTTATAACAAGCAAAAAGTTTAGAGATAGCATCCCTTAAAGCATGAACTCCAATTGGAGACCAATTCCTGTTCAGTACTAATACCGGACGATTTTCAAAAGTTATAGAAGTCATATTTTTCTCCTTACATATTTACGAAACCTAATCACACAATTGGAAGGGAGTTTCGTTAACATAATACCAATTATTTTATAAATCAATTGGCTAGTTCCTATAATATAGTAATGGAACTATTTAAAGAATATGACGAATATGGTACTGTGTCACATTATTACATAAATGGCGAAGGTGCCAAGATTAATGAAACCAATACAGAGTACTGAAAGAAAGGTGGATAAATACGGCTTTAATTATTATGATGACTCTGATGGCCACTGTAGTTTGTGCGGTCGTATTGATTGCAGGGGCGGTTGTTTTAAGTAGACTTTATAGATTCTAAAGAAACATCTGGATTATTCATGTCTCTTTGTTGCATGTTTCCTTTAGCATGGTCCACTGTCAACGTTGTTTTAATTATTATTATTTTTTCTTCTTTTTCGTTTTTATCTGTTGTACAGGCAAACACTACTTCACGTCCTGTACGACTCTTAGAAAGAATTAAAAAATCATCACCATATTGACCTCCGAAAACACAACCATCACGATACATCGCCAATATCATACCATGAATTTTTTTGCGGTCTAAATGGTCTAGTTTGGTTATTTCGATAAATTTATCAACACAATGACCACTCACAGAAACGAAAGTGTTTTTATATTTTTTATATCTTTCTGAACTAGGTTTTTTATATCTTGGTACGGGGACTTTATCTTCCCACTGTTTGGTGGCGGCGTCTCTCTTTTTCCTATTTCTCCTGTCTTTTAATCTCATTGTAACTCCTAATACAATGCCAATTCACCAGTAACTTCGTCTATTACCTCGGACCTATTAGGACCAATGGCCAAACAGGTAAAAGTTGGAACACCACCAAATTCGGTTAACCCACTATCTTCCACCAAATGCACTTCCAACCCCAAATCCTGTGCTTTTTTATAGATGTCAATAAGTTCCTCTTCACTATTCACACGAACACAAATCTTTGCAAAATTAGAATCAATCCATGCTTGTGCTTCAAGAGATATATTTACAACAAATAAGTTAGAGCCGTCACTTCGATGCTTCTCAGGTTTCAGTGGCGTAGCCCCCTGAATTTGACGAGTTAGAAAAGCAATACTAGCATGACAACTTTGCGCAATTTCTTTGCCCCTACGCATCTTGAGGTCTTTGCGCACTACTATTACTTGTTTCACGTTCATTTTCATGCCCCCATTATAGTATGTGTTCCAGATTATGTAAACTACAAGGATACAACTAAAACACCAGCAGTAATCAACAATGCCACCCCAAACGCCGAAATCACTAATAGTACAAAATTTCGTTTTTGTTTTTTCCTACGAAGTTCTTCATTTTCTTGTCTCAAACGCATAGAAGTATGAGAAGAGATACGATGATAGCGACGATTATCAATATCAACAAAAGTAGTCCTTCTTTTCTTTCTGCCTTCTGGTACATGAGGTCGCAATTTTTTTGAATCAGGAGAAATGCCCCATCTCAATTTTGCTCGTCTAACCATTTTATTTACCTTTATGGAATCCTTCTAACCACTGTCTTCCACTTGCTGTATCAAAAGCGTAATCACATGATGTTACAGGTAATCCTGCTTCTGCTGCCGCTGCACCTTCTTCATAACATTTAAGCTTTTCTGTGTCGCCATACATTGCCCAACAGTCGAAGCAATCCACTCTTGGTTTTCTTTGCGCTGTATATCTTGGATGTTTCTTACAACTCATTTTACAAAACCTTTCCAATTTGAAACTTTTGTAACAGATTCGCCATTCTTTCCCTGACGAGATACACGCCCTGATGATGTGCTAACGAAATCGGTTTCTCCACGAACTAAAATACCAACTACTTCGTGATTGGTATTAAACACCGGAGAACCAGAGTTGCCTCCGTAGGTGTCTAAAGTAGCTGTAAAGTAAATGCTACTATATGAACTTATTACTCGTGCCTGATTAGCAAACTTCAACGGCAACCCACAAGGGTGACCCAAAACATACAACCAATCTCCAGCCTTTGCATCTTGTGAGGCCATCTTCAACGGAGTCACAAGTTTTACTTTTCTGTCCAACCTAATTACCGCATAATCCATCCCAGTAGTATTCAACTGATGTGCTATGATTTCCTTGGCAGAATAAATCTGACTATTATTAACCGTTGTCACCGCAGTCGCACAACATTTCATCCTAAACCCAAAAACGAATTTTTTTGTTTTGAAGTCATTCTTGTTTAAACAATGTCCTGCGGTAACAAGAATATCCGGTGCCACAAGAAACGAAGTGCAATGTGCCCCAATAGGCTGACTTCCAAATGGCTCTTTCGGGGAAAGTCTATATGCAGATTTAAAGTCAGTAACTTTTAAAGTAGATGTCCCATCACCATTATCTTTTATCTTATAGTCATCCCAAGAACTGGCTACCGCACTCGCATTTTTAAGAACACAGGTATTCTTAACTTGAAAAATGTCTGCCCTATTATCATCCCCATATAAAACTGCTCCGGGGCCGGAAATTAAACTGGATGAACGGAAACAACCTCCGCAACATCCACCAATTAATAGTAAACTAATTAGAAATTTTGAGATTTTCATTTGTCATGCTCCTGTAATAATTCATTCTTGATACTAGATGTTCAGTAGGTTCACCATGACATCCAGCGTAAGCTAATTCGGTGATTGCATTGTAATACTTACTTCTAAAATATGCAAGTTTAAAATGTAGTGTGAATATGTCTTTCAATATAGTTCTTGTTCTATATTTCCAACTATCATATTCCTCACGAGATATATCATTTAACCCATCACGTTCAAGGTAAGTCAAGATTATACCTGTTTCTGTTTTCCACTCATTACGAATGATAATTCCTATGCCAATCAAACAAGGTATAACTATTGCAAAATAATTCCAATGAAAGTATTTGAGTCCAAGCAACAAAGAGTAATTCCATAAAGAATGTAATAAAATAGCCATAAATAACCCACTTATTATGACTATTGTTTTACCTATTTTGCTCTTGAGCTTCAACGAAAAAACTAACCCCAATCCTGTCATGGATGTAAACAGTGGATGTGCAAACGGAGATAAAACTCCCCTCTCATAGAAAACTCTTCCTATGTCATGCATATTCATAGAATAATACACAATATTCTCACTCATGGCAAACCCAATGGCCACCATAGATGCATACACAATACCATCCACCAAACCATTGAATTCTTTTCTAACAAAGATGAAAAGACCGAATAAGATAATTGCTTTGGCACATTCTTCCACCACAGGTGCAATATATTGAGGAACTATTTGCATGGGGAAAACCCCAAACATATCGGAAAACCATCTTCCTAAAATTGTGTTTAATAAAAGAGATATGGCAAAAGTAAATGTTGCACCCCATAAGAACGAAATCACCAATAAGCTAGTTGGCTCTTTTTCATACCTATCAATAAAATATATGACTGAAAAATATATCGGTATCAGGATGAAAGCTAATATGGCCCCGTATGTTGCGGATATGCCCTGTCCATATAGATAAAAACAAATGCCGACCATAGCCAGCAAAAAATAAATTGCGAAGAAAACAAATAATGTTTTAGACGGTTTCTTCATCACATGATTTTCGTAATCTTTTAATTCCTGCGATACCAGACCAACTCGCCCAGCCACTTGGCAAGAGCATCACTATACAACCCTCATTTCCGGGTTGAAAACTCAATATAGAATTATAACATATCATCTGGATACCCATAATTATCCACAAATAATAAAGTGGTTTAAGATATCCTTTTGAACCAAGCCATTTGGCACTCATAGACATAATCACATAAACACATGCTAAGACAGTTATAAACATTCAATCTTTTGCTTCTTTCTGCTTCCTAAGTTGTGCGAAATGTTCTGTCGTTTCAGCCGTAGAAACTTCAAATTCCTTTGAATCACACTTATCACACAAAGTTTTTATCCATCCACCGGGACGTATCTTTCCCCGTTCTCCGCATCTTTCACACGTATAACCCGACATCATTTCCGCTCGGGATACCAAACTTCTTATGATATTATCCCACCCTTCAGAATCACTATATTCTAAATCCTTGTAATCTACAGAATAATAAAATCGAAGAGTTCCAAATTTTTCTTTCACTTGCTCGGCAGTTACTACTATTCCAACCTTATTCATAATAGTCGTAAGTTGAGAACATAATTCATCCAATACTTTATACCACCCATGACTATGTTGAAAACTGCGTTCATTAGAAAATATTACAGGGTATTTTTTATGAAGTTCTTTTAATTCCACTTTTTCCTCTTTATCAAAAAAATCCAAATCATGCCATCCGCTATATAAAGTTCTTTCAATCATTCTTCTATGTCAATATGTTTTACGAAACTAGAACTGTCATAATATATCTTATTAACTCTTCTCAACTTTATGCTAACAAGATGCATGTATTGGTTCCATACTCTAAAACCTCTAAATCTTCCATCTTTAAATTCGACATACAACATTTGAATAGAACTATCTTCTTGTATTGGGATTATTCGAACTGGTACTCCACTGACAAAATCATAATCATTTTTGTCAAAAGCCTTTTCTTTGGCTGCTCCACCGCAACCAACGAATAAAAATAATGTTAGAAATATAACACTTAGTGTTTTCATCTCTGTGGCCTTTTCTTTTTGTTAGGCTTTTTATCTGATTTAGGTATTATTTTTATATTCTTTATAAACCCGTCATCACTGCATTCAATAACACATTTATTTTTTTTGCTTAATTGCAAAAACTTCTGCGGCGGATACCTGAATTTCATAATCCTACCATCCCTAAATGTTATCAGCAAAGATGGATAGGTGGCATTTGCAACAGGAATAACAGGCACAACTTCAGTAATTTGTCCTTTAATCTCCATTTTCTTTCCTTATTTCCATGTCTCATGTATTTCGTGACGTTCACTGCCCGCTTCGATTTCAATTTCCACACTATGCTCAATCTGTGTTCCGGGTGGAAATGTCTGTTGAGGTTGTTGGCCTTTAAATATAATAACTGAATACATTGCAACCAAAGCAACAATAATTAGACCAATAAAAATTAAGCATTTTGTTCTAATGTCCATTTCTATCATCCAACTCTTTTATGTGTTCCAAAACAATATCGGCTGCGGCACCACTCGCCTGAGATTGCTCTTCATCCATTAAAGAAATCTCAAATGGAGACTCGCAAATTACTTCCCATCCCCAATCTTCTAAAAGTTTTATATCCTTCTCATTCATTAGAAATATCTTTCATCATCATTCCTCACATATAAGTGTCTATACCAGAGAAACAAGCAAAACAAAACTAGAAGTATATCCAAATAGATGGGCGGAAATGCATATGGATTCTGTCCCATATACAAAAGAATTGACCGCAAAACAATAATAATTGAACAAGTCACAGATAGCAACCATCTTAACATTTTTATGTTTATTTCCATTTTATCTCAACAAGTAAGATGAAAAGCAGCAGCGATGTTTGCAGTGGGCTTTATACTAAACACATCACCTCTCAAATGATTATATACTTTTACTGCCCACTCCGTGGGTGCTTCAACAATAGGTATATTTTTTCTCATCAACAAATTCTTAAGCTCTTGAGATATTTTCATCTTGCCGTTACTGCCTGTTCCCACAACTAGAGCTTCAACATCTGAATTAATTATATCAGGAACATCCTCTGGTAAAAGAAGGTGACCCTCTTTTCTCCACCAATCTTTTACAATCTCACCATTCAAAATATATAAATCATTATGATGTTCTGTCACTTGCGATTCTGATTTATACTGAGTGCGCTTGATTCTCATTAAATGAAATTCAAAATGCTCTATGAAAATATCTATTCTATTCTTCATTTATAGTCCTTCAACGAGAATATTAATATTCGTCATCATCTTCAAAATCATCATCCCCATCATAATCATACGGGGGGTCTTTGGGTGGCTTGTTTGAGATGGAAGAATTTTTATCAGCAACAACTCGAAGAGCAAATTGTTTTTCATTCCACAGTTCGAGTGGTTCGAGAACCTCTTTTAATCTCATCTTGATGTCTTCAGCATCAAAAGAGTCACAAACCCGAGTCGTGGTTGTGCCGTCACCAGCCACTCCAATTATTTTACCAAGAATGACTTTCTTTCCCTTTGTGCCGAAGGGACGAACAACATCTGCGCCAAGAGAAATGGCTACATCATCAAGAGATTCTTTTTTGTCAATCCATGTTGGCTTCCCGCATTCCGGGCAATAATTGCCTTCAGGATTTGCGTGTTCACAACCACGTTCTTTGTGGGTCTTCTTGAATTCAACTTCGGTCAATCTAATCCCAATAATTGCTAATGCGTTCATTTCATTATCCTTTCAACTTTCAACTTTCTTTCTTTCAACTTCAACAACTACTCGGGGCGACTGGATTCAAACCAGCGACTTTCCGCTCCCAATTTATCTTCCGTTCAAGGAATAAGCGGACACTCTATCAAACTGAGCTACGCCCCGTGGTGCCTGCGTGCAACACGGCATGGCAATTTTTACAAAGCAATTCACATTTATCTATTTCTTCTTTCAATCTTTCCCAACTCCATCCTTGTTTGGATGAAAAATTCTTACTTTTCTGTGTGGGGTCTTTATGATGAAAATCTAAAGAACATATATGTTTGTCGTATCCACACTCAACACATTTTCCACCAAGATATTTTACGGCACGCTCTATTTTTTTACGGCCTCTTTTTATAACATCTTGATTATGACACGTACTACAAATATTTCTTTTTTTGCCATAAAACTTTTCTACATTTTTTTCTCCGCACTTAAAACAATAGTATGACAATCCATTTCTAGTTTTCCCTGTAGCCTGTAAACATTTAGAAGATAGGTCTACATTTGTTTTCAATCCATATTTTTTCAGCCAATATCTGACCGTAGTTTGTCCCAAATCTACTTCTTTTGCTATTTCTCTTGTGCTTCTTCCTTCTTTTATCAAACCAACTAATTTACTTTTTTTCATCTTTCCTCCAGTATATCGTATATACTAGAGTTAGCTCATATTTACATTTTTATTTTTTTAATCAAACTGAGCTACGCCCCGTGGCGTGTTTTTCTTGTTTTTCATCAAACAAATTTTCTGGACGGTATTCTATCAAACATTTACTGCCGAATCTTTTAATAAAATTAATAGCCGTATCCTGCGGCAAATGACTTATTATAAAATGATTCGGTTCTACTTCTACAAAACTCCCACCCATCCTAACAACAATGCTTCCAAAAAATTCAATTTCATCCATTATTGTTCACTTATTTCTATAAGATATTCTTTTGCATATCTCTCTATAAACGTCTGAGCTAAAGATATTTCAGATTTCGGCATACCACTAATCACAAAGTGTTTTTCGGATTTTTGTTGTATCGTAGCACCGCATATAACCACAAAGGATAGTAGCCTGTGGATATCACTTTGTTCTTTCATGATGGTATCATATCATAACCCACAAAAAATTTCAAGAAATGTGTTTCACAATAATAGTCGGTTTTTGGTCTTTGAACATCTCATCTTTCCAGCCACATTTATCTCGGTCAGTGCAGATGGCACTACAATACATCTCCCGTATTAACCAACCATATGACTTGATAAAATCCTTCACACCATCGTTTTCGTCAATAATATGACGAAACCACTTATGCTCATCTAGATGTCTTTTTATGACATCGACTTCCAAATCCAAAAACTCACGCAGATGCTCACATCGTTCCATCGCAGAATCCTCTATATTCTATTAGAACTATGTATTCTTCAAAAACAAGTTTATCACTCATCTTCTTCTGTGTCAACCATATATAAAAATATGAGTAACTTTAAAACATGGTTAGAAGAAGAAAATGCCCCTAATCCCCTTGATGGATTAAGTAATGATGCGGCACGAAAAAAAATTAACCGAATTCTCCATGGTGTTGCCACTGGTATATTCAGCGATGAGTATTGGGAAGGTGTGAAAATGGTATGGAAAACATTAGACGAAAATGGAATACCTTGGACGCTAACTAATGCTGACTACGGCACGTCACCTAATTTTGCTCAAAGCTTTTCAGGACCAAAATGGAGAATCCCTAAAGACTACAAACAATACGATTTCCAAATACAATTCACCAACAATAATCAAAAAGAAACCACTCTTTACGGAACTTTAATCGCTTCTGGAGCGGGGACCATGGAAGACCCTCTTGATAAATACGATATTACTGTATATGTCAATTAACGGCCCCCAGTGGGAATTGAACCCACGACCTCATCCTTACCAAGGATGCGCTCTACCACTGAGCTACAGGGGCAACTAAAAATTGTTTATCTGCAAGTTCCTCTTGAAATCGTACCTGATGACGAATTAGAAGAAACGGGACTTCTGCCCGCTCCATATTTTACTGTACAATATGTCGGTGGCTTAACCGGGACATCTGGCTCATCAGCCGCACCACATCCACATCCACCACATTGTAATTCTGGTTTATATTTTCCATTTGAAGCCCCTGGCCCCGATAATCCCGTAACTGAAAAAGCAGACATAATATACCTCCAATATATTTACTATTGTTAACTCTATTATGTCATGAATATTCATGGAATTGGTTGTATATCGGGATTTATGGGTGGGTTTTCGACACATACTATAAATTTCTTTAAAAGTCTAAGTAAAATCACAAACTTAGAAATAACAAATATACCATTCCTCAAACCTTTATCCGAATGGAGTACTGATAGATATTCGGCAGATGCTCATATCCTACTCTCCTATCCAAAATATCTTGCCTTTTTCTCAAATGATAAATTCGAAGGAAGGAAAATAACTTACACCGTTTTTGAACAAACTAATTTAAACAATCATCCTAAATTAGATACTGGTGATGAACTATGGACAGCTTCTAAATGGGGACAAAACATCCTGAAAAATCATGGAATAGAATCTAAAGTAGTTCCAGAAGGAGTAGACCCAGAAATATTCAACCCCACCAGAGAACCGCAACCCGCATTAGAACAATTTGATGTGTTTAAATTTCTTTGCATAGCACGTTCTGACCCAAGAAAAAATCTAGATGTTCTAATCAAAGCTTTTTTAGAAGAATTCAAATATGATAACGATGTCGCTCTCGTTATGGAAAATCTCAATATCAATACACAACTCTACAGAGATAAGAAAATTATCTATATAAATTCCTCAAAACGACATGAACCACTTGGGCGACTTTATGCGAGTTGTGATGCATTTGTTTTCCCAACTAAAGCAGAAGGATGGGGTTTGCCTGTTTGCGAAGCAATGGCATGTGGACTACCAACAATAGTTACAGGATATAGTGCTATTACTGATTTTGCTGATAATTCTAATGCCTATATCATCGAACATACAATGGAAGACATGAAAGATGAATGGGGAACAGATGGAACATGGGCAAATCCAGACGTAATGCACTTAAGACATCTTATGAGACATGTGTACGAGAATAGAGAAGAAGCTAAAGAAAAAGGGAAGATTGCTTCTAAACATATTCTTAGTAATTTTACTTGGGAACACGCAGCAAAAAAAGCTTTAGAACTTCTTTCTCTTGGGACCACAGGAGAGACCGAGAATAATTAAAGATACCATGAAAGTAATAAAACCAGCCATGACTCTATAACCAAGTTTTTCGTCTTTTGTTAATTTTCTCATTTTATTCCCTAATAGTCCGTGCAGGATTCGAACCAGCGACTTTCTGCGTGTTTCTTAGAATTCTCTCATTCTGAAAGCAGACGCTCTAAACCAACTGAGCTAACGGACTGTATCTTATCATTTTTCTTCTGTTTTATCAAATACATTTAAAAACTTTCCGTATTCTGATAAAACAACAAGAACTAGTGTAGTTGCAACTTCTTCTGTTGTACCCAACCGTTCAGCTATATTAGCATTTGCTTGGGCTACTATTCCATCTTTCTTCTCATTTAATTCAAGAAGGAATTTACGACATTCTTCTGGGGCTTGTTCTTTCATAGTTTCCTTAAAATATAAAGCAACATAGACAGTATATTCCATACACAACCCAAGCTGCCATTGAGACCATTCCAGCTACCGCTAAATACCATAAAGGTTTTAAATCTGGTATCATAATATTCTTCTCCTAAAACTGCCCGATGAAGATTTGAACTCCAACTTAGTGGACCAAACGATGCGTAAATCGCAAACCACTCGTGCTACCATTACACTATCGGGCAATGAACTTTCACTTTTTCTATATCGAAAGTATCAAAAGTGAATTTGCGGGTTGTAAATTTATGATTAGATTCTTTTAAGAACAGAATTTCATCAGTGTGTTTACTAAAAGCTATTTCTAAGTAGCAATCATCTAAATGCCATTCTACCTGAAATCCTCCGCAATATGGAGCAGCAAAAGGCGGCTCCATAAATTCCAATTGTTTTACAATTGGCTTACATTTTTCCAAGAACTCTTTAGGCAAATGACCAGCACCATAACTGTCCCAATTTTCACCTAACAAAGCAAAGTCATCAATTGTCTCGTAAACTTTATCCCAAGTCATCTGCTTTTCTTCATTTGACGTTGTATGAATTCGTCTGTATCAATTTCTTTTCTTGGCGTTTTAACCTTTTCCAACAATTCTTTATATGCCTTAGCATTACTTTTTGTTGGAGCTACCACAGTAGGTGTAGGTTGTTTTATTTTACCAAGTTCAAGCTCTTGTTCTATCCTACTAAGAAGGAAAGGAAGAACCACTTTTTCTTGTATTCTTCTTAAAACAGCTATTTCTAAATCTTTTGATTCCTTGTTAGAATTCAACTCTCTCAGTAGACCCCATTGAGCTTTGTCGCCTTGGTCCACACGAGCCATAATGCTACGTAGTGCAGCTACATCCTGCCCTGTCGTCCACATTGTCTTACATAAAAATCCTAATGCACTAATAACTGTCGTTAATACCACACCAATTATCACTGCTTTTATCTTCGGCCCCATTTTTTAACTCCATGTATCGTTTTCTGCATCTCACAAAAAACTTTCTTATACCAATTTCAATTGGCTCTTCTTTGACATGATACAACATTAGTTCCATAATTGGTTTAATATCTTCACAAGATATATTTGACGGCCCCCACAACTTCCACTGTCCTAACGCATTTTCCAAATATTCGTCACGGGTCATAATATGTTCCTTACTTATATAATTTTTAACAACACATTATAATAGTGAGAAATATAAATTTTTTTAAATCTGCCGACTATTGAATACGGGCTTGTGTGAGAGAATTAAAGAAGTGTTATAATATTCGCATGTACTTTCCTATGACAGTTAGAACATAAAACCTTGCATTTAGCTATTTCCTTCTGTAATCTTTTCACTGTATAGACGATTGCCCTTGAAACAAGAATGTCCTTCTGGGAGGGGTCTATGTGGTGAAAGTCAAGGCGACACGTCTCATCCTCACCACAAACTTCACATTTCAAATTACTTTTATAAGCTTTAAACCATTCTTGGACTTGTTTTTTTTGACCTACAGCTTTACGAACATAATAATTCTTATTCTCTTTGTAGTGATTATCCCACCAAACCTTTCTGCATTCTTTACATATCGTCTGTAAACCGTCTTTCTTTGATTTGTTTTTAGCAAAGCAAGAAAAGTCAAGATTTCTATCGCATTTATTACAGTGTTTCATGGCTTCTAATATTATATAGTAGTTAGAAACCAATAATTATAACAAAAAAATACCCCCAGAAAGACTCGAACTTTCATACACCAATTTCGAAGATTGGGACTCTATTCCAATTGAATTATGAGGGCGCATACCAAAACTACTAGATTCAGAAAGTTGGTACAATTTACTGTTGATTTTGCCACGGAGCAAATCCACCATTCATGATTTGCTCAACAATTTCACCCATATTAGTCCCATCAAAGCGAATGGCTCTATCGTCAATGTAGGCATGAGCAATTGGTTTATGACTTGCCCCTTCTGGTTGTTGTGGATTGTCATTAATAAAATCAACATATTCTGTAAGCTCGTACTTATCCAACCATTTTTCCACAAGTTCATTTGGTCGAGTTGTATAAATGCCAATTATATAATTGGCATCCTTTAATTTTTTTATAGCATCTACTGACTCAGGAAAGGGTTCTCCGGGGAATTCGCCATGAATAGCCCATCCTCCGCTGTAATCCGATACCGTACCATCTAAATCAAACATGATGGTTCTCTTCGATTCTTTTGTGCTCATATTATAAAATAATAAACTCCCTTTAAAAATCACAATAATTAAGAACAAATAATCGGAAACAAAACCTTATCCAATCTTCCTAATTCTTTGTCCTTCCATTATAGGAATTAAATCCTCTTTAGGAACAATTATACCATAAGTAACATATCCTCTATTTTTCACATTCCTACCCTGATACCTATGACCTTCTGTTTGAACAAAGTTCCATAAGTTTTTCTTTGTAAACCAATAGGTTTCATTCGCTTCCAAGTTATAATAAAGCATATTCTCAACTTTACATGATTCAATACAACCCGGAGTGCATTTTTCCTTGTCGCTTAATAGTTCAAGAAAAAGATTACCTGTCGTCAAATATGTGGTTATGATAAACATGTAGAAATAGCCCATGTCAAAGACATCACAAAATTCCCACCATCTGCCACTATAAGAGAAATAAACAATAGAAGTAACTTGAGGGTATTATGCCGAAATTGTCACTGGGAATTACATAATGGTTTTATATCATATGCAGATATCCCAGAGATTTAACCACTCCCTAGAGGACTCGAACCTCTAACTTTCGCTTTAGCCTATTTGCCTTCTTAGACAATAAGAGCGATACTCTATCCAGTTGAGTTAAGGGAGCTTGTTTTATTTATTTTAAATTTTCACAAGCTTTGAGAGCTTTTTCTTTAGATGAACCTATTAATTTATATAAGTCATCGGGATGTATAATCCATTCTTCCCCTTTTGACACATGAAACACTTCTGCCGCTTCATGATGAAATTCACAAACACAAATCCCATTTTCTTCTGCATATCCATCGTTTGGCATTTCATGTCGGTCTGTGATATGGTGAACAGCTATTTCCGATTGAAAAACATTTTTACGCTTACTAGCACTACTCCAAAGTTTATCACCACTAGGCAGTGTTCCAGTAGTAACTACTGGGTCATCAATACAACATACACACTGTCCCCCATCCCGTACTCTACAGGCGTGATTAAACTCCTTTCGGAGTCGCTTTAATTTTTGTTTCTTAGTTTCCATATTACCACAAATCTTCTGATACTAACGTAAAAGGTAAAGCAGGAACTTCACATTTAAATCGTTTTGTCGAATCCACAGGAGAAGAACAATAAAATTGCTGACCGCAATCTACTGCATGTTTTGCTGCTTCATTCCTATTATAGAACTTTCCGGCCTCATCTGTAAACCCCTGAACACTATTATCACCCTCAACTAAAACATCTGAATGTCGTCCCGGTTGAGGAACATCATGAATATTTCCATCTCCATCTTTTATTGCAGCTTTGACTATCATATAATTTTCTCAAAACCTTTTATGGTGACTTTGTAAAATTCGCCCTCTTTTTGTATCACATCTCCAATAGTAGTCGAACGTGGATTTTCTGTCATAGGTGTAACTTCTTTATTTTTTTTCCAATCACCTATGCCTGAATACTTGTGAATAGTTAAGGTATAAGCTAATGATAGGGGAGGACCACCAACATTTACATCTGCTACATGAATAAATCCCTTGGGGAATGTATCAGATTTAACTTTGTGATATACTTTTACTATCATTTCACTACATGTACATCTTAATTAAGATTACCGGATTTTCCAGTGAACTCGGTCCCTCTCCATTTTGATAGCGTTATCTCTCGCCTTTTGTAAGCAGGCATCACATGGGTCAACATCTATCTTTTTACTCTCTTCATTGCTACATCTTAATTCTGAGCCACAAATATTACAACGCAAATCATAACTTATCTTCATTACATTTTCCTTTCTTTTAATTCCAATAATCGCACAGCATCTTAACACCCGGTTTACCCTTATTAGGTCCATGCGGGACAGCTTCAAGGTCTCAGTCGGGTCAGGGGTTTTTCTGCCTTGGACCGCTTTATGGACTCGCCGTGCCATTATTGGAAAGTTCATTATAAAGGAAAATATAAAAAAGTCAACTATCAAGGATAAATAAAACCAATGGTAGCCTCAATTAAGATAACACTAAGTAGTTTTGCAATCATATGGACAATTGCAGCTATATTTTCATGCTCATGGAGCATATACCATCATAATGAATCTGTTCATCAAGCAGCGTTAGGTCATGCGAAAATCTCTTTAAAAAAAGATGTAATCTATAGAAAATGGAATGCTTCTCATGTTGGTGGAGTTTATGTACCAATAACAGACGAAACTCAACCGAATCCTTATTTAGACTTACCTGACAGAGATATAACTACAACTACAGGATTAAAACTCACAAGAATAAATCCGGCTTATATGACAAGACAAATTAATGAAATAACTCATGAGTACGGTGAAGAACGTGCTCAACTTAGTATCCTTCAACCTAAAAACCCCAAAAACATTGCCGACATTTGGGAAAAAAAAGCACTACAAACATTCATAAAAAATAGAAATATAAAAAGCATAGAAGAAATAGTTAATTCTTGTGGAGAATGTGATGACGATTTAAACTGTAAAACACATATACACGAAGAAAAATATCTCAGATATATTGAACCATTTGTAACAGTTAAGTCATGTCTACCCTGTCATGGCAAAGAAAACAAAGAAGGTGATATCCGTGGTGCTGTAAGCATTGCTGTGCCGATGAAAAACTACTATGCGATAACTGAATTTTTTAATATAACATCCATCGTCATACATAGTCTACTTTGGCTTGGTGGTATATTTGGTGTTTGTTATGGGATGAAAATGCACATGTATCTATCTGCCAAACAAAACTCTTTGATGTATCTTGACCTTGTTAACAAACAATCAGAAATAACAGAACAAAGATTAAATAATAAGTAATACCCCCGACAGGACTCGAACCTGTGACCTGAATTTTAGGAAAATCCTGCTCTATTCCAACTGAGCTACGAGGGCAGAATCAGAAACAACCGGACATAAACCGGACATCTTTATACTTCCAAAGTCTAGTAATATAGTCTTTTTAAAAGCTTATCCGGTCATAATCCGGCCATTAAAAAAATCGGGATGAATGGATTTAAACCACCGCCCTTTCCAGCCGCCGAAACGGATGGAACGCTCTATCAGACTGAGCTACATCCCGGTGTAATTATATAGTTACATAGTATGAATAACACCATGAGTTGACTGCATAGGAAGACCACAACCATAATCTTCTTCCCAATCATCTTCGTAATCTTCCAAACAATCTGCCAACACTGATAATTCTGTCAACGTAGTTTGTTCTTTTTCTTTTTGTTTTTGTTGTTTTTTAATACGATTACGATTTCTTTTTATTTCATAGATTTCATAAATGATTTTGGTGAGCTTTCGTCTAGCCTGCATCAATTCTTCCCTAGTTAAACAAGAAAGCCCATTTCCCTGTACTTCTATCACAATATAGTCACCATTACGAATTATGATAAGCATATCATCACTATCACCGAAATCACAAGTTTCACTGTTTTTGTTCACCCACTTTATACGCCCCATCATTTCGAAATAAGCATCCCTCAACCAATTCCTCATTAATTTGAAATTACTCATTTTTTTTAAAGTAATTATTTTTGATGAAGTATGTATTTCAACAAGAAAACTCTCACTAGGCATTTTAATGTTTAATTTATTATACCCTTCTTGCAACATCCAAGTTCTTGAAGGAAATCCGAAATATTCTCTTTTAACCATTTGATGCTTTCTGAGATAATTTTATTTCAATAAAAATATCTGATATATCTCTTCTTAATTTCACTACTTCCTTAAGAGAAACCCATGATTGTGGAGGGCTTTTCCTAAATGACAACAGGACCAATGGAGCCTTATTCTTTTCTTCAGTACATCTTATTACTTTAACCATATCAGAATTGAAGCTACTATGCAAACACGTTCTTACTCTCATTTTCCTAATTAGTTCACCTAAACATTCTTTGAGTCTAGATAAACGGCTCACATCAAAAAACAGTCCTTTGTGACCTACTAAAGTTACTGGGGTTATTCTTGCAAACCATTCATTAGGTTGTAGTTCCATTTTAAGAAAATTACCAAACTTATCCCAAGATTTCCACATGCAATATTTCATAATTTTTATGCTTTCTTCTGAGATAACTTCAAATCAATAAAAGCGTCCGATATTTTTCTTCTGAATTCAACTACCTTCTTAAGAGAAAACCACAACTCTGGTGGTATGTTCATTTTGCTATTAAACGACAACATTACAAATAGAGGGTTCAAACATTTCGTTATTACAATATCATCAGAATCAAACATGCGATGAAAATTAGTCTCTCTCGCCCTCATTGCTCTGACTAAATATCCCAAATGACTTTTTAGTGTTAAAAGTCGGTTAATGCTAAAATAAAGTTTTTTTGGGCCAGCAGCGACCATTGGAGACATTCTCGCCCAATATTCTTCTGGCTTTAGGTCTATGTTAAGAATACTACCAAACTTATCCTCACATTTCCAGTGGTATGTGTATTCAATTTCCTTCATCATACAGCCTTCTTTTTCTTCTTTGCTAGAACAAGTTTTGTATGCATATCAGAAATCTGTCGTCTTAAAAGAATTGTTTCACTTAAATTAAAAAAGAACACATTATTCCAATGTTTCATATCATCGAATCTTAGAACAGCAAACTTCTTCGATGACACCGTGCCTAAATCATAATCTTTTGAAGATACTTTCTTTTCTGTACCTATGTCAGTGTGTGTAAGTTTGATATATTTTAATCGCAACTCTCTTATGACCTCTCCCAACATGGCTTTCATAAGAATTAAATCTGTTGGTAAAAGATAAAACCAATCTGAATCTGATACCTCAACATTTATTTTGAGCATGGCGGCGTGCTTCTCAATTTTCATTTTGAGAACATTTCTGAACCTATCTTTAAATATCCAGTTTTTATTCATTTTTTTGCCAACTTTTTAGTAATTGCTATGTCAATGATAGTATCTGAAATCTTTCGTCTAAATGCAGTTAACGATTTTAAATTACAAAAGAACATATTTGCTCTATATTCTCTCTTGAAATATATTTTGCTAAATGATGTAGTGCCAGCACGCTCTACAATCAATTTATCTGGATACTCGTGAGCATAATGCTGATTCGCTATTTTATATGAACTTTTTTTAATTCGTTCTCTAAGCTCCCTTATGGTTTCTCCCAACAACCTCTTGAGGTTCAGCAAATCATCAACATTAAAATAAAATTTAAATGTTTCAATGGGTTTTCCTTCATGTAAAAACGTATGCGAACTTTTACCATCATTTACCCATGGTGTTACTAACCTCGCAACGATAGCATTGTTCCACAGTTCAAGCTTTAGCTTGTTATTACGCCTATCAAAAATAAACCAATTTACTGACACTTTTGTTTCGCCTTTAACCTAATTTGCAATAAAGCAGTTTTAATTTTTCTAATAAAACAACTTAAATCTTCTACTCGTAAATAAACAGTCAAATTTGTTCGCCCAATTGGGCCAGACGACCTTATTTTACTAGGGGGCTTTATACAAACTTCTTGGAGCTTAACATCAACCATCATCGTATTTTTAATAGCCCCAAAAGAATCCCTACTTTTTTCTTTTAGCCACTCTGACAATGCTTTGTTTTTTTCATTTTCCCTTAATGTCCGCAAACAATCTAATAAGATATTTTTCAGTTCTACCAATTTGTCCTGTTTTAAGTATACATTATAACGGTCCATTTTTATCAGGACTGAAGAATACAAGTATTGAATCTCTATGAATCCGCTACCATCACTTATTATCATTTTATTTCTTCTTATTTTTCTTCGATAATCGTATTTTCAATAAAACATCTTTTGCATCTTTAAGCATCGTATTGGCATCCTCTGGGCGTAACGTCACGAAATAAGTAGACTTTGTACCTCCAGAGTCACATGAAAAGCGTTGTCTTGACGGCTCCATACAACACACAGTATCATTACGAGCAGCATGAACTCTCACCTTTTTTCTTGATGATGTCCTACATCCTGCTTCACGCCAATCCTTTCTTAAGATTTTCAACTCTCGTATACTTTCAGCCAAATTATTCTTAATCTGAACTAATCCATTTTCTTTAAAATACAAATATCGGTCAGCCATGCGAAGCATTATAGTAGGATTTAACTCATCATATTGAATAGACAAAGGGCTGTCATCCCCTTTTGGGCCAACGAGTCCTTTCAATCTTCTTATTATACTTCTCATTACTTTTTTCGCCTTTGGATTATCTTTGTCTTTAACCTAATTCTTACGAGAATATCTTTTATATCTCTAACAAATGCGTTTGCCTCTTCGGGTTTCATTCTAATATAATAAGTTGAATGTTCATACATTCCAGATGGTTTTACCAAACAATCTAAAACATAGGGACTAGCGTAACTCATCTTAAGTAACATCTTTTTTTTAGAAGAACATTTAAACGTTTTCCAGTCTAACCTACATTCTCTCAACTCACGTATTACATCAAGTATGACATTTTTAATTTGTAACAACTTTGCCACTGAGAAATACATCATAGGCTGGTCCATACGTAAAAAAAAGCACCCATTTATAGTGTCATATTGCACCGTCATGGTTCCAGCTACATTACTTTTTATTAAGTAAGAAATCATACACTCATATCCCAATCATTTTTATCCCTTTTCCATTCCTCTTCTTTTCCTTTAAGATGATGTTCTTCAAATAAGAGATTGATTGAACGAGCCATCTTACGTAATGAATCTTCAGATTCTTGCAGCGTCAAATATCCATTATCTCCCACCCCATTACCATTTTTTGTCACAAATCTAATACGAGCATATAGGTCATCTACATGAGTAATAATATTCATTTTAGTTCCAAACAATTTCTCGTCTGGAACAAGGGCTGGCGTACCAGTATCACATACTAGCTTACGGACATCACGACAATACTCTCTTAAAAACCCACGAAATTTAATCAGATTTTTTAGGGAAACTTTATTATGCGAAGTTTGGCCATGACAAAACCATTTGAGAAGAGAAGACTTGTTGTTCCATTGTAACACAAGAATTCCACCAAAAATTCTAACCTGTCTATGTATAACCATTCTCGCCATTTAAACACCTAGGGTACTATATACTTTTATGAGAACTTTTCAAGAATTTAACGAGGCTTTTGGCCAGAGTCGTCCTAACGACTTCCGTGATACCGAAATGCGCCGGTTTGACGGAGCAGCTTTCGAGGCCAAACAAAAATTAAACGAAATACTCAGTCGTCTTGAAGAACTCAAAACAGAAAACGATTGGGAAGCAAGTCCTGAACAATTTACCCAATTAGCTTCTGAATTACATGCCATGACTAACGACATGACATTGATTTCTCAACGAAGACATCACACCGGATAGTTTACCAGACAATCAGTTGTAAAACAAGAATTTCCATGCTGAAAGGTGTGCTTTTACGCTAAAAAACCTTGCTGCCTTGTGTTCGGTAGCTCTGTTGGTTCTGCTGTACCCACAAGACCCTCTTTCGACCAACCTTGGTTTACTCATTAGGGATGGCTGCTTCTAAGCCCACCGCCTAACAACATGGATTGTTTCATCGAATCCAACACATTTTTTTATGCTCTTTGTAAGCCACCCCTAAAATGTCAAATGGTTGAGGATTAATAAAATTTTGATATGCTTTGTACATCTGTTCCGCAGCCAACATAGGAGGAACTTTGCCAATCGCTGTACCTAGACCCGGACATAATATGGAATCAATGTTGTTTTTTCTAGCTGCTAATAACACCGCCCTAAATGCCAAATAAACATTCGCTGTATTGGCTATATTCATTGGAACACGCATAGTCGGGGCACTAATTAAATACTTAAAAGAAGAATCTTCAATATTAACAATTGCGGCGTTTCCAACTAAAAGCTCACCATCATAATCACAATGAATTATCTTACGAAGCTTTTCAGACAATCCCCATCCAAAATACTCACTATAAACATAATCTATCCCGCCATCCATAAATCCAAACGAATTAGCAGGACTAACTATGCCCTCACATTCCATGTGTTCACCTGAATCAAAAATGTCTCCACAAGAAATGTGAAAATTTTCATCATCACCAAAATAATGATGCCACTTATCTATCATATCAGAATTTCTGTCTCTTAAATATATTTCCATTTCATGTTTATAACATAAAATTAAAAATAATGCAAATGGAGATGGAGGGATTTGAACCCTCGGCTTTTTCGATGCCATCGAAACACTCTCCCGCTGAGTTACATCCCCGAATTTTTTCTCAAATACTATATACTATCATGAATTCAAACAGTGGATAGAAGGCGAAGAGGGATTCATTGCTATGAGCAAACGACATCTCTCTACCGACGATTTATCCTCTCTACATAAAAAACATGGCAGATGCGGATTATGCTTTCCTTTTGCATTAGGATTAGCTGGTGAGGCTATGAATGATGGTGTCTATCCAGAAATTCTAGTTGTCCATGCTGAACTACCTTTATCAGGAGAACACGCTTGGGTAGAAATGGGTGGAATGGCATATGATTGGCAAACTAGACAAAGAAAAGAAGAACCACTTACCATTGAGGAATTCTATAAAAAACACAATCCAACAAATGTTAAAAAATATCCCGCTGCGAAGGCACTTGGCATGAGCATAAGACAGAAAAGCCATGGACCTTGGGATTAAATAAAGCCTATTAAGGGAATCGAACCCTCGTTTCGCCCAGCACCGAAGGACGCACATTATTCCAGTTATGCTAAATAGGCAATTAATTGGCGAAGTGGGACTTGAACCCACGCTCTTCTGCATGTAACACAGAGGTCTTAGCCACTAGACGATTCGCCACTAGACCCAGAAAGATTTGAACTTTCGACTACTCCGTTATAAGCGAAGCGCTCTACCTGCCTGAGCTATGGGTCTTTAATAAACACTCTATAACCATTTTCTTATAGCATTGTCGCTTACTCCATACAACTTTGCCGTCCCTACGTAACCATATTGTTTAATTTGTTCTATTAAAATATTTTTGTCTGGGCGTTCTACCTTCCTTCTTTTTTTAGATGCCTTTTTACGTGTTTTTTCTCCACATTTTGCACATTGTTTACTTGCATAATGCTTATCACTACCACAACTACATTTTGATTTATGAGTTCTATTATAATAATTAAAAGTTTGAGAATGACAATTGGGACAAATAAATCTTAAATTTTCCCTTGTATTATTTCTCCAATTTCCGTCTTTGTGGTCTATTTCTAAAACCAAATTATTATCCATCCATGTACTATTATTGCCACACTTTTCACATATTTCTTTAATACCTATTTCCTTTAAAGCTCTTTTAAGTTGTTTTAAATCTGTTCTATATTTCGCTTCTGGATTATTTACTAATATCTGTTCTACGGTTTTTTTGTTTTTAGGAATTTTACCACAAGTAGTATTTTTAAAATGGGAAGTATCAATATCAAATTTTTTAATATTATTTTTTAAATTATTGTGATTACCCCCAGTAATTTGTAATCCTAATTTCCTAATAACATCACTGTAACTGTAGCTTTCTTTTACAAGAGAACTAATTAATTCTTTATTATATTTCATACTATTATATAGTATGAAAAGTGGAATAAGTGCTAAAAAAATAAAAGCTCTTTCTCCAGTAAAATTAAAGATTTGATACTAATTCAAGAAGCTTAAGGAAATTATCTTCTTGATTATCGGTTCCACACAAAGTCAGAGCAGGATGAGATGGCGCATCAAACCTGTCATTAACTCCGGGGAAATTGAGAATATTACCATTCTCTGCTTTAGTGAATAAAACCTCTCTTCTCTCTCGACATACTTCAACAGGAGTGTTGACATAAACTTCGATAAACTTATCACCAACAATATTCTTTGCCATTGTCCTGTATTCCTCGTATGGAGAAACAAAAGCACAAAGACAAAATACACCTGCATCATTAAATAATTTAGCTATCTCAGCCACCCTTCGTATGTTTTCTTCCCTGTCATCCACTGAGAAACTAAGGTCACAATTCAATTTGCTTCTTACAGTATCACCATCTAAAACAAAGGCATTCCGACCCTGATTAACAAGGTATTTTTCCAAAGAATAAGCCAGTGTGGACTTCCCAGAACCAGACAAGCCAGTAAACCATATTGTGTATGGATTTGAATTCAATATGTCCAAACGGTCTTTAAGAGAAATTTTTTCTCCATCAAATTGTTTTAGATTTATCATTAGCTTAAATCATGTGTTTCAACACGTATTTGACCTTCTTGTGCTCCCACATCAGGAACATAAATAACCATACATTGAGGCATAGCTTCTTGTACTTCAGTAAATACTGGCTTGCATTCATTGATAATTTTATCCCATTTACTCTTCGAACTTTTCCCAACATAAACTATCACTAATTTAGTTTTAGGTTGTGACCAAGGAATACGTCCGTTACGTGCTTCCTTCAACTGACTCTTCCAAGATTCTTCTACCTGACGTTGTGGGCTAATAATCTTTTTCTTAGCCGCCGCTTTATTTTTTAGATATACAGCATCATCAATTTCGCCTAAGTTTTGTACTGATTTATCTTCAAAAAAGTCACCCAGTATTCCATGGGAGATATGACCGGGGCCACAGCAGTCTGACTCACAGTAGGGTGCCCCATTGTTACTATGGCTATGTATAACTGATTTTAACTGAGAATCAATAGCATCATTCCTTAGCTTAGAAGTAAAGTCATACGAATCGCTCGTAAGAGCTATTGCGTCTAAGTCTTTCTTGGATGCAACCGTATATTCTTTCTCTAGCTCTTCCGCCAAGTTTTTTTTCCAAACACTAAACATGTCAGTAAAGGACTTCGTATCTGTTGGAAGGTCACCCTTGATAAATTTGCGGGTTGGGTCATTTATATACTTTTCTTCTTGTTGTTTTAAATATTCTCTTTCTTCTGCCTTAGAAGAAAATTGTTTTAATGAAACGTTTTCTGCATCTACTGTGCCCAATCTATCACCACGGCAATATGTGCAACCACAATGTTCTCCATGTTTCACATCATGAACTTCTCTATCATCTTTTGTTTGGTCACTCAAAATGATAGGTGCGGAAGGGTCACAATAAGAACAATGACAATTTTCGTCGTGAGTTGTTTTCAAATCAGGAGTTGAATAAGTACAGCCATCAACAATCTCTTTGCGAAAGTCTACCGTCTTCATTCTATTCAACATATTTTTAGATTCTCGATACTCGGCTAAATCATCCATAGCTTCCTGAAAATCCGGTGTGTATTCCATAGGCCAATCAAAATCATCAGGTAATTCATTTTCATATTCTTGCATAGCTTTCCTTTCGTTTATAATACTAGCAGAGTATCTATGCAAGAAATTATTAACTTTTTTTTAAAATGGCCTATTCCCACCCTGTTTGATAGTCAATGTCGTTTCTTTTGGCCCACGCAATAAAACTATCTATATTATATCGAGATACCTTATCTCCAGAATCCAAGCTACCTTCTTTGCTTTTTTCATGTGAATTATGATGAAGATAATCAAATACCGTTTTTAATTTTTTGTTTTTTTGGAAATATCTAGCTAACCACCAATCTACATGTGTAGCTCCCACATACATATCAGGCATATCTTTTACCAAGTCATCCCATAATGATTTGTGTATCGCAAACATGTCAATTCCAGCACAGTATAAACCAGAAGGTTTTTCAGTCCTATGAAAACCAATACATAACCCTTCCTCAAACGCATCTTCAATATTTTTAACAATTTCACAATCACTATTAACCCATACTAGCCAATCAACATCTTTCTCTCGACAATTGGCAACAGCATATGTAATCAATTCATTAAATTTTGGTCTTTGTTCTGGGAAATGAATGTCAGTATAAAACACTGGAACATAATCAAAATTCAAACAACTTTTCAAAAATCTAGTCTGAGCATCTTCTAATCTTTGTGATGGGCAATTAACCCATGCTGTGTAAATATATGTCTTCATGCTAAACCTTAATACGTCGAGATGCCATTTCTTTAAATACTAATTCTGCCGGAATAGAGTCCAGCGAGGTACGAGTACAATTAAGCGACACATATGGAGCATAAAAATAAGAAGGCTCATTAAAAAATGAAGACCCTTTAAATCCCTTTTTGCCACCATGCTTAGGCGGTTCAGTTTCCCAATTTAAGTTAATTTTACGTGTCATTATGCTGGAGTCATTGTAAGAGTATTAGAATCTTTAACTTCAAAATTAAGCCCATATCCACCACATGCTCTGTTTAGTTTATCCATGGATAACAATAATTCCCCGATATCCTCTGACGTTGCATTACCGGGAGTGATATACAAATCAATAGCTAATTCATCTACATTTGGTTTAGCCAATTCCTTCTTTTTATATAAACGAAAAGCTGCGGCTGTGATAACCGCCAACACACCAATACGCAAATAATTCATTGTATTCTCTCTTTTATGATTGCTTTTATAACGACATTTTCAAATTTATTACCACATTTGGGACAATTTTCGATACTCATACAATATACGAGTATCGAACTCCTAATTTTATTTGATTTTTATCTCCTAAAAATAGCCTTACGGAGAATCGAACTCCGGTCTTCAGTGCGAAATTTATTTACAAATTCAACTGATGTCCTACCACTAGACGACAAGGCCGTTAAACGCTCTCACTGGGAATCGAACCCAAGATTTCTTGCTTGAAAGTTTTGCAAAACGCAGGCAAGTGTCCTAACCGTTAGACGATGAGAGCAAAACACCTGCAATCGGACTCGAACCGATGTGATTGGATAGACAATCCAACATATTAGCCGCTATATGATGCAGGTAAAAATTTAAAAGATAAATACTAAATACATTTATGAAGTCATACAAAGAATGGACTGCGAAGAATACAGAATCAGGTGGATTACTGATTCGTATAAAAGAGATTACGGGTCAAGACCTAAAAGACCCGGAATTGATACGTGGTATTGAAGCAGCAGTAAAAGAAGCTGGTGATAAATTCTTTTTGTTTCTAAAAGATATTGTGTCTAACACCGAACCAACAGAGCCGATGCTAGATACACCGGACTTTGCCGTTCAAACTCCATCATTAGCAGGCTGGCGTGAGCGTGGACAAGGTGGTAGCGGTCCTAATGGGGCTTAATTATTTGTAAACTACCAATTTGGAGCTTTTTCACACGCAGCATTTATGCCTTCAGAAATTCCTACACGATGCCTTGTTAAATCATCAATTGTGTAAAGACCTTCTCTCCACATGATGCCTTGAATAAAGTAAAAATAAGCTGAAGCTTGTGGAATATTTTCTTCTTCCTCTAGCAATGTTCTTATTTCTTGAATCATCCACCGAATATGTTTTTGTTTTGCCCCTTCCAAATCCATAAGAAATTTATTTGTGGGGTACATTTCGGGACCAAGTGGCATTATCTTATCAAGGAATGCCTCGTATTCATCAACTGCTTTTAGTATGTGTTCTATTTTCACTTAGAAACCTCTAATTTAATTTTTAGTTTGGCTGTCAACATTGCCCATGCCTCATCCCATGCTTTATGATACTTATTCTCATCTGCACCGTTGGCAATGGCGGCATCAATTACTTTTCTTGCTGCAATGGTGCCTTGCTCATTCAATATTTTCATTACTTGTAATTTTATTTTTTTTTTGTAATGTGCTTCAGATAAAACAATAATCGAATCAGCTATTCTATTTAACATTATTTTAACTGTTTCTGTTGTTAAATATCCATATGTAGAATTCTTTGATATAAATCTAATAGATGTATTTAAAGCATGTGCATGAGTAACAATATTTACTCTTTTCGTTACTAACCTAGGAACAAGGTCTTCACAATCAATAGCTTTATATGTATCACGACAAAACTCTCTTAAATATCCACGAAACAAAATTAGATTCTTCAAAGTATACTGATACGGCGGCAATTCAACGGTACGCCACCTAAGAATAGAAGCAACATTGTTCCATTCTAAACAAAGGTCACTTCCTCGAAGCGTTTTGACTTTTCTACATTTAGTTGTTCTCATATCCAGCTTTCTCGGCTATCAATGTAGCTATTTTTTTAGAGACATCCCAAGCATCTTCTTTTAGTATAATTAGTTCTGAAATTTTTGAACCTAATTCTTCTGTATACCATTCTTGTTGTACTGTCCACGATATAAGAAACTGTGTATATTTAGGGCCGAAATCAACGGCATAAGGTCCATAATACGCCCACCGCTGATTTATTTTAGCCGCTAGAAACTCTTCCATCTTCCCCCCGAAAAAAGTATTAAATAAACTATACACAGTATTTATCCTTACCACAACATTACTGGAGCCGGAGGGATTCGAACCCTCGACTTCTGCCTTGATTATTGCCCTTTTTAGAGCATCAAAAGCAGCACTCTCCCACTGAGTTACGGCCCCGTTTTGGGGCCGAAGCCCCAAGGTTAGATGTCCATACACGAATTATAATGACATTCATCACAGAGCCATACCGGGGTATCATCTCCGCAAACATCCTGTGAATAAGGGTCTGGTCCGAAAATCAAATCCTTTTTCCAGAACTTCTCGCCACAATTTTCACACACTTCTTTTCTTTTCTTTTTCATAACATTTCCTTTCAAAAAAAGTTAACTTTACTTTTTCACGGAAAACATTATGTCTGAGAAAAGAATCTCTAACCTAATATATCTTATCAGCTACAAATACAGCATCTCCCTCTATCATCTGTAGAGTGCCTTCTGCTGTATATTCACCCTCTATTACTCCGTACAATTCATATTTCGCTATTATCTTACCATCTACTTCTTCAAAAGAATATACCTCAACCTCAACTTCCCCATCAGACATAGATTCATCATGATAGATGGTTTTAGCTATGTAGTCTGGTAGAATATTAACATAATCATCATAATCATCATCCACTTTTAGAAAATGATGACCGTTGATTCTAAACTCTTCAACAATACACTCAGTTGGCCAACCCATTTCTTTTACCCTTTCAGGTCATCCACCAAAACTAATTTCAATATAAACAGCCTTTTCAGGCACAGTTGAACCATCAACTGCTGTTCTTAACAAATATTCACCCGCTGGGTCTTCCCAGAATCCATTATCAGGTTCAGCAAGCCTTTTGGCCTCTACATTAACAAATACTTCATTACAAAAATAATCCTTTTTACAGGCATCTAACACTAGTTGGTCGATAGGATTTTCTACATCCAAATCATCAGTGTTCACATAGTACCTTTGTGGTCCATAGTCATGAAATAGTTCTGTAATGTGTACAATCATAACTTCATTTCCTTTGCACTTCGTTTTAGTTTTTCTTTAGTCTCATCATCATAATCAAATCTCTTTTGACCTATATCTATAGAATTGACTATGTTTCCGTTTTTGTGCCTTCTGCCAGCCGCTCTCCAATCACATAACATCTCCACAGTATCCAACAGAGTCATGTCATGAATACCATTCTTATAATGTTCTGGATGATGTGGATTACTTTTGTAATGATGATTTATAGCTGGCTTTATTGACTGCATATGGCCTTTATAATCATCGCTACCATATTCAGAATTTTTCAATCTAGTCGCATATTTCCTATAGTACGGCTCTTCATGTTTCCCAAATTTTGAAACATCATGAACTGATGCTCTCCACATTAAGACAACACAAACCTTGAACATATACCAAAAAACCCAAAGTCTATGTTTGACTAAGCTACCAAAGTTTTTAAGCCAATTCATATTATTTCCTTTTTAAACAGCAGACCGGGGAAATCGGATTCATATTTTTCATCTGGGAACCTTTTTTTACGGTCTATCCTATCTTGTGTTTCCCATTCTTTCCAATCTTTCAATACGTCTTTGTAACTTTCCCAGAAACAAGCATTCAAATCTTCAGCAGAATTAAAGAATGCTGCTATAAATTTTTCATATTCTTCTGAATTAGATATTTCATTAATGAAATCAAGTGACGGGTCATATTCAAAATCACAAGTGGCTTCATAATGACTCTTGAAAAATTCATATTCAGAATCACTACTTCTACCATCCAAATACTCATAGCCAGTGACATCAGGTATGCCTTCTCCCGCCATGACATGAATATGAGTAATATGTATTTCTTTAACTGTTTTCATTTCTGTATCCTTGTTTTATGAGACAGCATTATACCATATAAACAGGTTTAAAAAAATGGAAATGGTGGGAATCGAACCCTACTATTCCTCCGCTTCACACGAAGGAATTATACCATATACATCCCCAAAAAAAATGTGCCCCCAAAATCCATCAAAAGATATTCCTTCGATGGACCAACCAAGAAGACGGCCAGATGCATCTCAACATCCATGGGTGACACCTGCGGCATTGCCGTACCATCACACACCGAGGGTTCGGAAAAGACTCCATGCACCTTTACACCGTCTACTTCGTCTACTGAGGGCACTAATTTTTTGTCAATTGCACTTGCTTTAATAGCTATTGGCAAGACAAATATATTTAATAATCGTCAGGATTAGCGGGTCACCTGACTGTGGCGTTTGCTATTGACCTGAATAAACAGTTTACTGCACCACCTCACGGTGACAATTCAGGAACCCTCGGAGCTACCGATTCGTTTTCGCCTCTTCAATAAAAAGATTATATCAACTTCGATGAAAAATACAAGGGGAAAATAGATAAAAACTCTGAGCAGAAAGACTCGAACTTTCGATTTCTTGCTCCCAAAGCAAGTGGGTTGGCCGCTACCCTATGCTCAGTTAATATACACCCAACAGGACTCAATCCCGCAGTTTAATCTTTTCTTCAATTATTTTTACGATAATATCCAAATATTTTTGAGCATTTTTTGGTTTAAAATATTTTAAACCAGAAGAATCTATAGTACAAAACTCTATATTATTTTCTAAGCAAGCTTGAAATTTTCGCAAATCATTATTCTGAATTTGGTTTAATTTAGATTCACCAAAAATTGGTTCATAATGAAATATACCATTCAGTTCAAAAGCTAATTTTAAGTTCGGGATGTATATATCAAGTTCCGAGTTGATAGCATCTTTGCGATTGAAGTGGAATTTTAAGTTTGGATAAATTTCTGGTAGTTTAGATGCCAGCCATACTTCAAGCTTGCTGACTCTGATTCCGTGTTTTTTATGAGTGTTGTTATAGGTTGCCGCACAACTGCTAGAACAAAAATGATTCTTACTTTTGTTTATTTCTGATGTGTTTCTAACTATATTTTTTCCACACTGATTACAGATTATTTCTTCTATTCCACCTATTTCTCTATTAACTTTTCCAAAAACTTCTTTTAACAAATTATTCCAAGAACCAAATATACGATAGAATGTCCGATTTCCAAATTTTCCAAATTTTTTATAATCTCTCATCGTAGGAATCTTTCCAACTTTCTTACCAACTCTTATTAAATCTTTTTTTACTTCATCTAAGGATATCATTATTGTATATATGGTTTCGAATATCAATTTTCCAAACATTTTTGCTCCCATAGCGATATTGCACCTAATAGGGTTCGAACCATATATTCTACTTTAGCTAGTAGAGTCTTATTCCATTTAGACGATAGGTGCGTTAGCAGTGGGGCTTTGGGAAGCCCCACTGATTAGTACTCTCTGAAACTCCCTATCCAATTTTAAAATAACTTATATCACAGAACAGAGTCTATCCCTCTGTTCCGTCTCCACGACAAGTAATGAACTGGTCGTTTCAACGACTGGCGGTAACAAGAATCGAACTTGTCTCATCGCCCATATGAAAGGCAACTGGTTACCCAGACCTACCGCCGAATTAAACTAAAAAACTACATTAAAAAACCCGCTCAGGTTTTACCTGAGCGGGTATGATTTATTTTTACTAGCTCAGGGTTTTTCCTGAGCCTTTCGGTACACAGGAATCAAGTATCTTCTACGGGGCGTTCATCACGTTCAGTGCGCATCGCAACCGTAGCGTTCCGTGGCATTGGGGCCACGACTGCTATATCTGCTCTGCGTCTGATTGTATTGAACTTAGTCATAATACTTAACTCTCTATTCGTCTCGATGCCCACCATGGGCGATTCATTAGTATATTAGAGGATTGAACCTCATTTGTAAACAACTTTTTTGGAATTTTGTGGATTTTTTTTTAGTGGTCTTTCGGTGTCTTTAAATTTTCAGGCAGGAATACATCCTGTACATCTTAATTAAACTTGTTTTTCAAACGGGCTGAATTACATATTTTATATTCTTTAAATTTCATTTCAACCATCCAGCCATTTATCAAATTCTTTATTTGGTATGAAGCCTGCTTGTTCTAACGCATCTTGCAGAGCTTCCCTATCATCCCAATCTTTAGCAGCGTAACAGCCTTGGATATATCCATCCAATTCTATCAAACCAATTTCTGCCAGCTTTTTGTTTGCTTCATCTCCATATCCGGTATTTATGCTATGTTCTTTTTCCCACGTTTCTACCGTAATAGAAACGCAGAATTTTCCTGATGCGTCTTTCATATCAGCAATGCTGAAAAGAACATCTTCCATATTGCCAATACTAAACAAAATTCTTTGAATTTTACAACCCTCCTAATCAAACTTCTCCATCCATCTCTTGCACACTTCATCCATGTGCCGTTCTGTTCTTCGCCTCTTTGGTGGCAGACAGTACCCTGTTGCCATGAACGCTGATTGTAGGGGCATTGGCGATAGATGCAAGGTAAACCATTTGCAACTATCACATTTTCGTTCTGAGCGTTTCATTCGTAACACTCATCTTCGTCTTGTTGTTCACATGAACTAATAATTGTTATTGTCCCCAAATCATCATTAGCGTTCTTCAACACTACCCATTCTGGATGATTAATTTCTACAGCTTCCTTAACAATTTGGATGAGTCTCGCTGGACTGTTCATCCAATTTGCTACTTTTAGTTTAATTGGTTTGGAGAATCCTTTCAAAAAAGAGATTCGTCTTGCAACCACAGGAACATATTTTTCTACACTTAGTTTTTTTCTTTGTGCTCTAAGCCCCTTTTGGGAAGACCCTAAAGGAATAAAATAATTTATATCTCTTCCTTCTCTATCAAAAGTTCCCCTGAATTTACAAAAAACTTGTTTTCCCCCAATTTTATCCTGCCAATCATGATAGCATATTTCAACAAACACTCTATCTGGCTTGGCCTTGTTTAGCCTCGCTATGGCTTGAGACATCAAACGGGGTTTCTTAGGGCGAGTCCACCCAAAGAATAAGAACCGTGTAACATCATTTAAGAAGTCCATTAACATTTGTTAATTCTAACCTTATTTATAGCTTTCTTTTGTTTCGACACCCAAGCAACGTACTTAACGATTTCAGGATGTTGCATTATATCATCAAGAGTGGAAAATTGCCTGCCTAATTCTTTCTCTGAGATAAATTTGTGTATGGCTGAGTGACAATCTCTGCAAATCTTAACAGTTTTATTTCGCTCTTCGGAAGTATAACGCTTCTTAAACCACTTTCTTCCCCGTTGACTTTTGGGTATCAAATGATGTTTTGTCATCGGGCGCATACGCCCACACATTGGACATTTATTCATTTGGTTTTAAGGTAGAGGTTATCGTCGCCAAACCTTGTAGAACTAATTCTTGTATCTCAGCATAGGAAGTTTCTATAGTAACTTCGTTTTCACCATATCGCAATTCCATAGTTTCCATATCCGGCACACGCCCAAGAACTTCATATGAACCCTTTTTCCAATTATCATCACAATCAAGGCCAAAGCCTCCAATTGAGAAAGGAGGCGTAAGAAGTGGAGTTGGAACAAGTATTTCTATACTTGCGGCAATTGCCACCTGATGCTTTAATTCTTTTTGATTCATTTTGCTCTTCCGAAATATGTCACAAGCCACGCTGCTAATTTATGAACAAAACTACCGCACAGAAGTGTCCACCCAATAACAAACCCATAAGTGAAAAATGGATTACGACCAGACTGAGTTGCTATATATGCGCCACAGAATGTGGGAAATCCGACCAGCACAACTACCAACATAATATAAAACCACTTATTCATACTTTACACTTATATCAGTTCGTTCAATTTGTTTGCCATCTGACCAATACACACTGATTAATTCGACAGGCCCAAATTCGAAAACAGTTTCATCAAAATCTCCATCTGTTAAAACAAGTTTTTTTTGGTCACTCCCGGCAACAATCATAAACGCACCAAACTTAGACGGAGTAAAGGTGAAAGCTACCTTTGTCTTCTTTAAGTTACTTGTATCAGGAGTAAACACAGAACTAGCGACAAATGAATATGAAAAATCAGCGTATCGCTCAGATTGAGTATTAGTTCTATCTTCCGTCTTTTGGACGTACCCACAGCCCACTACGGAAACAAGCATCAAGATGGTTAAAAGTAGTTTCATGCTCTCATTATAGGGTGAAACAAACCTTTGTAAACAACAAGAAAGAAACAGATGGGCGTTTAACCCATGTCCACCCACAGCAAGCGTGTCCTATGCCGCACTAATCCCTACGGAGGAGTTTCTTTGGTCGTGCCTCTGGACGACTGTTTCATTGTTGTTGAGTCATAAATATAACACAACATACACCATTTGTCAAATGTCGGTCGTTATCCTGTGCTTCGTGTATTCGTACTGCATCGCTTCCACTTTTTCAGATGAAACAGGTTTGCCTGTTGACTCCACAAGCCAACCATTTTCCCACTTTTTATCTCTTTTTAACGACAAATAATTTCCCTTTTTGGCATATTTGAGAGGAACCCACGTAGTTTCTTTCATTTTACCACCAGATGAAGTCTTTCTCGTTAAAACACATTGTCTATACATGGATGTTTTTGACATTTTTTATTTCTCACTTTCTATAACAATTCTACTTATTTGGGACATAGATAACAATGAAAAGAGGTAACTATGAAGAAAATAATGTCACTACTATTGTTATTTTCCTTGTTTTCCGCTTTGCCAGTAATTAGTGGTTGTAGTTGGGGAAGTGTAAAAGAAACTTACAAAAAAACTCCATTAAAAACCGAAGCTAAAGGACAAGGAAAAACAACATATAATTATACCTATAAAGGTAAATCATATGTTCTTATTCTGGGAAAGGATGGAAAATTCTATGCCATTGACCCGAGTACACTGGGAAAGGGAGGTAAATAATGAAAATGTTTATTACAAAATTACTCCTAATTACATTGGTCCTAACAGGCTCTCTTTGCTTCATTGGATGTGAAAAGAAATCCGAACAACTTCCAAGCAATATTGTTGTTCTGCCTTCTGGCGAGGAAATAACAAAATCTTATGAACATATTACTCCGGCTGAAACCAAGTATCAAGGCGAAGGAGTAGAATATTCTAGAGAAGTAAAATCGGTTCGTATTGTAAGCCCATTTGGTGTTTCACCCGGAGAGGTAATAAGCAGACAAGTAGCCGCCGAAATTGAGACTGGACAGGCACCATCTATAAACATTAAACCAGAAGGTATTGATGCAAGTAAAGGTGGGAAGACAGACTTTAAAGGTGGCGAAGGCTATTGGAGTTTCCTAGATACAATATGGCAACGTATTAAGAGCCTATTGTGGTTTGGTGTCTTTGGCCTGATATTGCTATTCGTACTGCCAATATTCTTCCCGGTCTTAGGACCAATATTCTCAGGAATCATAAAAGCAATCGGACGATTCTTCGCTTGGTTGATTCCGTTCTTCGGAGGATTGATAGAATGGCTAGGAGCAAAACTAACCAAAAAGTCCGCTAAACAAATTGTCAATGGAGGAACAACTTTCAAAGACAAAGTTAAAGCTGATGACAGACTAACTGAAGATGTAAAGGAACATGTTTTAGAAATGTTCAGAAGTGCTCATCGAGAATCACACGATGAAAAAACAAATGAATTCGTGTCGATGTTGAAAGACTAAAGCCGGGTGGAGCCGAGGAAGGGACAGCCAGAAATGGCTGTCCCTTTTTTTATTCCGGGGGCAATGACCCAATTCCACTTGTTGTTTTCATTTTATATATGACACTTTCACTATCGTTCCCCAACAAGGACGGTCCCGGTAATTGTGTCGTTAATCTTTTTTCACTTACGGCTATTTGATTTTTATCCCCCAAAACTTCCGTCAACCATATGTCAAAAGGCTTCCATGGAACGGTATCAAACATCTCTCTCATAATTTCTTTTTCTGTATTACAATACAACATACATTGAGTTCCCGTGACTATTTGAGAAAGATAAAGACCTTCTGTAGGTGCTACTTTCCCAAGCCCAAGTGCTCCAATGCTTATGGCAACAATCTCTTTAGAAGACATCAACGCACCAAATCTAACAACTGCACTCAAAAATCTTTTATGAGATACCAGCAGTGTACAATCACATTCACAAACTAAAAGCAAATCTACATCATCAAAGAATTCCTCCATAAATGCTTTTTGGTGTGCTGCAAAACATCCAAAAACTCTAGGCTTTTTATGAATCTCCAAAAGATTGTCGTGAACAGGAAATTCGCCTTCATGAGGAAAATTGACATGCTGTACGTATTGAACCCCTAATTCTTCCAAGGGCTTAAGAGATGCAACTGAGGCTTGTTCTCTTTCATCCTCTGGGCAACTCAACAAATGAACTAATTTTATATTTGGGACTTTTCTTTTAAAATACATATTTTATTAGAGTATTATTTTAATGTCTTTTCTTTCTGAAGTATCCATTAAAATACGAACGTTTATCATTGCTATGTTGTCTGGTCCACTGTCTGATTACAGCATATTTCTTCCCAGAACTAGTAGACATGATATCATGTTGTCCTGTATACATGACTAATAAACCCCTGTAATTCAAATGAGAAGATATTTTTTCTATTGTATCACTGAAGTTTTCATAAGAAACCGGATTATGGATAGAAAACAATACCATCAAACAAAAAATGATGTCGAATTTACCGGCTTCTTCAAGATTATCAACAAACCCAACACGTCCTTTGAATTTATTTTCCTTTTTTGCTTGTCCTATGGAATATTTATCTAAATCAACACCAAGTATTTCTGCATTCGGATATAAATCCGCTAATGTAAAACACTCTTCTCCCGTCGAACACCCAAACGATAATATTCTTGTGGGATTTGGCTTAAATTTCAATGCACTATTGAATATTTTAGGAAATCTATTGGCCTTTGTCTGGTGCGATAATTGATATTGTTTTAACAGAGGGTCTGTTGGAAGTGGAGGTGGAGGTGGGACAACCATCACCGGGGGCGTAATAACGTCTTTAAGAGGCACTAGAACCTCTTTTGGAGCATCGCCAACATCTTTAGTAGATTGGCATTTAATACAAGCCACACCAACGTCAAGTAGTGTACCGCAATCTTTGCACTTGCCACCCCGGTTCCATCGGTGCGCCATCCTTTTTCCGTTGACAGGCTTTTCTGCTGGTGTCTTTGGAGTGACTTTTTTATAGGCTGGCTTTTTTCCATCAATAGGTTTTTCTGCTGGCTTTGGGGTGGCTTTCCTATAGGCTGGCTTTTTTATGGGAGGTTTTTCGACTGACTTTTTGCCAGTTATCTTATCCAATGCTTTACTAAATAAAGTACGACGAGGCTTCCTACGGCTCTTATTTCTACGGGGCTTCCGGGTCTTCACAGTCGTCTCGCTCATCTTGAAACTCCTAATTTCTTGACAGAGTATACTCAAAATACGGCAACAATGAAAGGAACTTTCTCAGATTTCATATATACTTTGGCTTACAAAATAAGATTTTGACCTACAATGACATTATGATATTACTAACACAAATTTCGACCAATCTTATTAACAAAGAAGAACACGGTATCCATAAGGACTACTATGATAAAATCTGGGCATCCAGAGGACCGGAGGGTTTTGTAAAGCCCGATGACTTCTGGGAAATCCCTAATTGGATTGCTATTGTTAAACACAACATTCAAGATGCTGAATTAGCTATTGTAAGGGATATAGACGAATACCTCAACAACATCCCAGAGAATACTACCAGTATCGCTTTCAGCGTTTTGGATGCTAATAAAGCCATTGTCAAAGAAATCATACAACGATACAAAGGAGATGCATACTTTGTATTGGGCGGCTACGTAGACTTTACCTATTTTGACGACCTGAAAGACACATCCCCTGTTTACATTTTCAAAAGTATACCAGATTTTATCAATTGGCAACAAGACAAGAAAACATACCAAAACGGATTTGAAAATATCTCAGATTTTCATAATTGGCTAGAAGAAGCATACACAGACGGATACGATTATAGTCTCTTCTCTTACTGCGAATGTATTCCCCGGCTGACACTCAGCACGGGATGTTCTCATAAATGTAAATTCTGTACGGAGGCTGGAAATCTAAAAGAAGCAGACATGGATGCCATCCACCGCCAAATAGAATCCTACAAAAACCTAAATTTCAAACTTGTCTATCTGAATGATAAAACATTCGGACAGGCAAAAAACCATATGGAACTGCCGAGCCTTTACAAACGAATTAAAAAAGTAAATCCAGACTTTGAAGGATTTATGATTCAAACAACCACTGGACAATGGTTGAAATTTTCGGATGAATACATTTATGATTCTCACATTATATTCGTTGAACTTGGAATCGAAACGTTTAATGACTCCATTCTCAAAGCGTACCGTAAACCCTCTACAGAAAAATCAACTATAGAGGCTACAGAGAGATTCCGTCATCTACCTAATGTCTGGCTGCGTCCAAATATCATTATTGGATTTGCTGAAGAAACATACGAAACATACCAGCACACGCTAGATTATCTGAAAGAATATAGAGATGTAATTGTCCACCTTGGAATTTGTAATCTAGCCATTTATGATGATACTACTTTGGGAGAAGAACGTCCCGCAGAATCCATAGAAGATAAAAACGAATATTCTGTAAAGAAATCTTTTCATGAAGACGAAGCACCACACGAATGGTTCTTTAAAGCAATATTTGAACTTGGATTGGAAATGTTAGACAAACATCCAAAAAATGGAAAACTTGAATAACAACTACCCCACTAGGATTCGAACCTAGGACAGAAGTACCAAAAACTTCCGTGTTACCAATTACACCATGGGGTATTATACTATTGCTTCGAAGCTGCTCTTATCCTTCTTGCCTTTCTTAAAGCTTTCATCTGAAACATTATGTTCTTAACACGTTTGACTATATTTACAGCAACCCGTTCTGGAGAAGAAGTAAGACTAATTTGTTCCACGGTAAATGTTATAGGTTTCTTATCACCACCATAGTGAACAAATCTAACTCCTGTACACCACCAATTTCCAGCATAAAGATTCAAAATACAAGATATATCTAATCCATACTTCCACTCTATTATGAGAGTTTTATAAACTTGAAAAGTGTACTTAGACATCAATCTTTTAAGCTGACGTGATACCCTCCTGTGAAATTCTAATTTTGTGGCAGCAGATTTCATTTACTACGATGGCCTTTGGATGCCCATGCACCCTTTAAATTTTCGCTACTAATCCTGTGCAACTCGCATAACATTTTTCTGGCTTCATAAATAATTTTATTAACGGCGTGCTTAGAAATTTTCATTATCCCCATTATCTCGGGAACTGTTCTTTTTTCAACATATCTCATGTAAAGAATTCTTGTGTGGAAACTATCTAGCCCATCTGTTAATTCAAACCATGTTTTATCAAAATTGATGTAATTTTTTGAAGGCGAAAAATCATATCTATCATGCCCTAAATTGGAATCATTTTCGTTATAGGTTTTAATTCCATAACTAAAATGATGCTTCCTTAAGAGCCATTTTTCTTTTCTTAATATGTCAATTGTATTGAAATAACCTTTGTTCTTAATATGCCTATTTACATCTTTACCTTTAGTAGAATCAAAAGTAGAAAAAGCCCTCCACACACCTTCATTAGCGGCACTTCTAATATTGTCTTCTGACAAATCAAAATCAAAATGTCTAATCACAATACGTGTTACATAATCAATTAAATAACACCAGTCTATTTCTTCTACCGACATCACCATTTTATTTTTAACCGATGCTGGGGTGGATTTCCATACCTAGAAGGAGAAGTTTTTAAATAACATTTGAATCCTTGTGGCTTGAAATGTGTTTTGGCTAAGTCAAATAACATTTTATAACAAGAGTCATCATACTGCGGACAAACAGCCCTCATCGCAGAGTTTTGCCAAATATTGAACTTATTATCGAAATTTAAAGGAATACAAATATCATTTTCGCCATTACCAGCGGCAACTTTTATTTTCTCTTCCCATTCCTTAGTAAGACATGGGGTAAACGCTTTTCCTACTAATGCAAGCCCTTCCACTCGCTTTCTTTCTTTTGCCCATTTTATATGTTCCTGTTTCGCTAAACGGGCAGTTTTAGACTTTCTGCGTAAATTTTTTATGTTTAACATTATACATCATACCCTTGCTTCACATGACGCAAATATGGATAACCTTGACAATTATCACCAGAATATGGAATCGTACATGGGTCAGCCCCATTAGCTATTTGAGAAGCAATATCAACATCTGCAACTTTCTTGCCCTTAGAAAGCTTCACACAATTAAATTCACCAAATGAGCCATGTTGACAATACCGACACACATCTTCTGGGTCCGCATTGTGGTTAGTGCATAAACACACATCTTTTACATGTTTTTTACTAAGCATATCGTATCCTTATTTTATACCATTAATGAGAATCTTACCAAAAAAATTGCTCTAAAACAAGTCTTTATCCCCTATTATATGATATGACGAGAAAAATTAATCTTCGATGGGGGTTAGACGAAAACGAAACCGAAAAAGTCAAACTTTTAATACAACATTACCATATGCCCCCATCTGAAATACGTAATCTAAGTAAAAACCAAATGAAAAAATTATTTTTAATTTGGAATGGCAGATAATTGTTGTTTTATATAAAAAATATATTATAATATAATTATGACTAGAAAAATAAATTTAAATTGGGGTGTCAAAGAAGAAAAAAAGAATAACCATTACGAAGGGGAATGGCAAATTGATTATTCTTATGATTCCACCTCTCCTTATTCTTATGCTGCGGAGTTCGTTCCAAGTGGTACTATAAGTAGTGGCTCTGCTTGTATCCCTACTTGTGGTTCTGCTAGTAGTGGTGATAGTTTTACGATTCGTAATACTGTAACTAATGAAAACAAAGTGGCGGTGATAGCAACTCCAGCACATCATTACAAAAACGGAAAATGGGTAAATGCCGTAGCACAATCACTAGCAGTAGAAGAAGATGACGATGATGTGGTAGAAGATATAGCACAAGATATCTGCTTCACAATGCATACCAGCCAATTCAAAGATAGATACATCAGTAATTATTAACGATATAATTTCTAATGTGAAAAAAGAACATCTTATGAATAGAGGAATGTGTCAAGTTAGAGAATGG